>Ga0228669_1001386_pt1 | contig 9585 bp, 9 predicted proteins | sample 84DmetaG_FD_182700 | JGI IMG/M metagenome (GOLD analysis project Ga0228669, IMG submission 182700) | Seawater microbial communities from Monterey Bay, California, United States - 84D | ecosystem: Environmental > Aquatic > Marine > Coastal | place: USA: California | collected 2016-10-11 | reverse complement strand
CAGATATGACAGCCATACAGGATCTTTTTCCAAGAGCTTCTTTACATTGGGTTGCCAATGCGGGGCATTGGCTTCATGCCGAAAACCCCAAAGGATTTACCATAGCCTTGCAAGATTTCTTAAGTTAATGCCCCCTTTAACATTACTTTGACCTTGCTTAAAAATAGCCTACTTTTGCCAGCTATTAAATGAAAAAAATGAACGTAACGCGAAAAGACGTAGATGCACTAAATGCAGTGATTACCGTTGATATTAATCTAGAAGACGTAGCCCCCAAAGTGGAGCAAGTATTAAATGACTACCGCAAGCGCGCTGATATTCCCGGTTTTAGAAAAGGGAATGTGCCCATGGGAGTTATCAAAAAGCAATACGGCCAAGCTGTTATGGTTGATGAGGTAAACAAGATGTTACAATCGTCCCTGAACGACTTCCTCAATGAAGAAAAGATTTCTATTTTAGGTAACCCATTACCCGTTCCTGTAGACAATATTGATTGGGATGCCCCTGCCTTTTCTTTTGATTTTGAACTTGGCTTGACGCCAGAACTGGAGGTAAAACTTCCCAACCGAAAAGCAGTTACACGATATGAAATTCAAGCAGACGAAAAGTTTGTGAACGAACAATTGGAACGCCTTCAGAAACAATACGGCGCCATTGTTCCTACCAATGACGTAACTACTGACACAGAATTGACCGTTGGTGTTTCTTATGAAGGTGGTGCGGATCAGAAAAGTGCCACATTTACGGCTAGTGAGCTAAAAAGCAAGAAAGCCCTCAACGCCTTTAAAAAGGCTACGATTGGCGAAGTGGTTGAATTTTCAACCAAAGGCTTATTTAAAGAAGCGCATGTATTGCGTCGTGTAATGGAAACACTTCCAGAAAAAGCAGTAACACTTTCGCTTACCCTTCAAGAGCGTAACAACCGCACTTTAGCCGATTTAGACCAAGATTTTTTTGATAAAGTATTTGGTAAAGACGCTGTGAAGTCTGCTACAGACTGTAAGGAAAAACTCAAAGCAGATGCCATGGGTCATTTTGAAACACAAGCCAATCAGAAGTTTATCAACGATATGACTGAACACTTGATTGACAACACCAAGTTTTCGCTGCCAGCAGCGTTCTTAAAAAAATGGATGCAAACAGCAGGTGAAAACCCAATTACAGAAGAGGAAGCCGAAGCAGAATACGCCAAATCAGAACGTGGCTTACGCTACCAATTGATTGAATCAAAACTCATGCAAGAGCACAACCTTCAAATCACTAGAGAAGAAGTGGAAACATTTGCTAAAGACTTGATTAAAAAGCAAATGGTGCAATATGGCCGTACAGACATTCAAGATGAAGAACTCACTGAAATAGCAGGACGTATTTTGGGCAACCAAGAAGAAGTAAAACGCATCTCCGACCAAGTGATGAGTGAGAAAATGCGACAGTTGTTTTTGGAAAAAGGAAACATCAAAGTAAAGAAATTATCTTACGACGACTTTATCAAAGAAGCGTACAAAAAATAATCGCTATATTTAACTTAGAACTATAGGACATGGATTACGGAAAAGAATTTAAAAAGTACGCTACCAAGCATCACGGGATAAACTCCATGTATTACGATGAATTGGTCAGTAGCCTAACGCCTTACATCATTGAGGAGCGTCAGTTGAATGTGGCCCAAATGGACGTGTTTTCTCGTCTGATGATGGACCGTATTATTTTCCTTGGAACAGGCATTAACGACAGCGTTGCGAATATCATTCAGGCGCAATTGTTGTTTTTAGAAAGCACCGATAAAACTAAAGACATCCAGATTTACATCAATTCTCCTGGGGGTAGTGTATATGCCGGTTTGGGGATCTATGATACCATGCAATTTATCAATCCTGACGTAGCTACCATTTGTACGGGAATTGCGGCCTCAATGGCGGCTGTATTGCTGTGCGCTGGTCAAGATGGAAAACGCTCTAGCCTGCCTCACTCCCGTGTGATGATCCACCAGCCACTAGGCGGTGCACAAGGACAAGCATCTGATATTGAAATTACAGCTCGTGAGATCTTAAAGCTTAAAAAAGAATTGTACGAAATCATTGCCAAGCACAGTAACCAATCGTATGATAAGGTCTATGAAGACTCTGACCGTGATTACTGGATGAAGGCCCTAGAAGCCAAGGAATATGGTATGATTGACGAGGTACTAACTAGAAACTAGATGGAGGAAGAATTGAATTGTTCTTTTTGTGGACGCAAAAAAGCCGAGACCAAACTTTTGGTCGCAGGACTAAATGCGCACATATGCGAACGCTGTGTTGACCAAGCGGTTGGCATTATTCAAGAAGAAACCACGCATACTGAAAACACGCCCAACAAAGCGGAGTTTTTACTTAAAAAACCCAAGCAAATCAAAGCCTTTTTGGACGATTATGTCATTGGCCAGGAGCAAGCCAAAAAAGTACTTTCTGTTGCGGTATACAACCACTACAAACGACTCAATCAAAACGTTGATAACGACGTAGAAATTGAAAAAAGTAATATCATTATTGCTGGCCGTACAGGAACGGGCAAAACGCTATTGGCCAAGACCATTGCCAAGATGCTGCAAGTGCCTATTGCCATTGTAGACGCAACCGTACTTACTGAAGCAGGTTATGTGGGTGAAGATGTAGAAAGCATTTTAACACGACTGCTACAAGCCGCCGATTACGATCAGCAGAAAGCGGAGCGTGGTATTGTTTTTATCGATGAGATTGATAAAATTGCTCGTAAAAGCGACAACCCTTCCATCACCCGTGATGTTTCTGGAGAGGGAGTTCAGCAAGCGCTTTTAAAATTACTTGAAGGGACTGTGGTTAACGTACCACCCAAAGGTGGCCGCAAGCATCCCGATCAAAAGTTTGTCGAAATCAATACCGAGCACATATTGTTTATTGCTGGAGGGGCATTTGATGGAGTTGAACGTCATATTGCCAAACGCATGAATATGCAAGCGGTGGGTTACAGCACTGCTGCCAAGCGTAAATCGGTTACAGAAGAGGACTTGCTGGCACATATCACACCATCAGACCTCAAGGACTTTGGACTTATTCCTGAAATTATTGGACGTCTTCCAGTGCTTACCCACATGAATCCATTGGATGAGAAAGCGCTGCGAGAAATATTAACGGCACCTAAAAATGCATTGGTAAAGCAGTACCAACATCTCTTTGATTTGGACGGAGTTGCGTTAACCTTTACGCCAACAGCTCTGGACTTTATTGTGGAGCAAGCGGTACAGTATGCCTTAGGTGCAAGAGGACTTCGTTCCTTGTGCGAGGCCATCCTTACGGATGCCATGTATGAACTTCCCAGCACCAACACAACTGAGCTGAAAATTACCAAACGCTATGCCGAAAATAAATTGAGCGTTGTTCAACTCAGCCAGCTTAAGGCGGCTTCTTAACATAAAGCCACTTAGACTTTCCTCAGACCAAAACTCGCCACGGGCATGCAGTTGTCTTTTAGTAAAAGCATTTAATCGCCAGACTAAACTTGCCCCAGCAACTCATCCAAATACTCACGCGTGTTGGATAGTCGTGGCACCTTGTGCTGGCCTCCAATTTTCCCTTTTTGCTTGAGCCATTTGTAAAAGGTTTTAGGTTTGGCAATATGTAACTTAAGTGGCATAAGCGTTATGTTTTTATAGCGTTTGGCCTCGTAGTCCGAGTTTAGGGCTTGTAACTGCTTGTCCAAATCTTCGGCAAAGGCAGCAGCATCTTTTGGTGGTGTCTTAAATTCTATCAGCCACTCGTGCCCGCCCTTTTCGGAGCCTTCCATAAAAATGGGTGCAGCCGTATAATCCACCAATTGCACATGGTGGCGTTGGCATACCAACTCAAGTGCTTTGTTGGCATTTTCAATCACCAGCTCCTCCCCGAATACATTGATAAAGTGTTTGGTTCTGCCCGTTATTTTGAAGCGATAAGGCGCAATGGAGGTAAAGCGAATGGTATCGCCAATATGATAGCGCCACAGCCCCGCATTGGTAGAAATAATCACAGCATATTGGGTGCCGACCACTACGTCAGCTAATGGGATTACTTTTTCGTTTTGAGTGCCATAGGTTTTCATATCTATAAACTCATAGAAAATGCCATAGTCAAGCATCAGCAATAGCTCATCAGAATGCAATTGGTCTTGCACCCCAAAAAAGCCCTCTGATGCATTGTATAGCTCAACATAGTGAATAGCATCACTTGGCAGTAGGGCTTTATACTGCTCCTTGTAGGGCATAAAGTTTACGCCCCCGTGAAAATATACTTCCATATTAGGCCATACATCCAAAATGTTATCTCGTCCAGTTTCTGTCAAAACCTTTTGCAGCAGCACCAACATCCATGAAGGAACGCCTGCCATACTCCGAATATCTTCTCTTAAAGTTTCATCTACGATAGCTTTCATCTTGGTTTCCCACTCCGCCATGAGGGATACTTTTTGGCTTGGAGCACTTACCATTTCCGCCCAAAGGGGTAGATTATCGATCATAATAGCCGATAAATCGCCAAAATAAGAGTTGTTTTCTTCGTAAATTTCTTTGCTGCCACCCAAGCGCAATGCCTTGCCTTGAAATACACTTGACTGTTCGTTGTTTTTGAAATAGAGACTCAGCATGTCTTTACCTCCCTTAAAGTGACAGTCTTCTAAAGATTCATTTGAGATAGGAATAAACTTGCTTTTGGCATTGGTCGTACCGCTCGATTTGGCGTACCATTTGATAGGTGTTGGCCAAAATATATTTTGCTCCCCTCGCCGGCAACGTTCAATCATGGGTGCTATTTCTTCATAGGTGCGGACTGGAACTCGGTTGGCAAAGTCTTCATATTGGTGTATATCGGCAAAGCCATATTGCTTACCGACTTCTGTTTTTTTTGCCGTTTGCAGCAAGTTCGTCAGTTCATCACGCTGGACTTCGTTGGGATATTTGATGAAAAGCTCAATGTCATGAACCCTTTTTTTAAGAAGCCATGAAACAACGGTATGGAGTAGTGGTATTGCCATTTTGGGTATATTGCTGAACGAAAATACAAATTATGTTTCAAGGTGTACTGACCAAAATGCAAACGGAATATAAAAGCCCCGTAGACTACTACTTGGTCTTTAAAGATTCCTTTGTTCATGTCAACCGTTTTTTAGAAAAAGAAGTACATATTGTTCACACAGGCACCCAGTGCCTTAATTGCTCACAGCCTAAAGAAATTTTCCGTCAGGGGTTTTGCAAGTCTTGTTTTTTTGAAACACCAAGTGCTGGAGAATGGATCATGAAACCAGAGCTCAGCAAAGCCCACTTGGGCATTGAAGATCGGGATTTGGCATACGAGCAAAAGGTGCAATTGCAACCTCACATTGTTTATTTTGCTGTTTCGAGTGGACTTAAAGTGGGCGTAACACGTGATACCCAAGTGCCTACACGTTGGATTGACCAAGGGGCGCACCAAGCCCTTCCCATCGTGGAGGTCCCCAACCGCTATTTGGCAGGCATAACAGAGGTGGCATTAAAAGCCTATTTCAATGATAAAACAAACTGGCGTGTCATGCTACAAAACAAAGGAGAGGCTTTGGATTTGGTAGCCGAGCGAGCCGCCTGTATTGACAAATTACCATCTGAAGTACAGCCTTATGTGGTGGAAGACGCGCCCATAGTTATTGACTTTCCCGTAGCTCGTTTTCCCGAAAAAGTTAAAAGCTTAAACCTTACCAAAACCCCTGAATACTCGGGCGTACTTAAGGGGATTAAAGGCCAGTATTGGATTTTTGAAGACGATACGGTTTGGAATGTACGGGGGCATGAAGGGCACGTAGTTGACCTTTCATTGCGCTAACCATCATAGGTTTTTTTTGATGCTGCAACCAGTCGGTTGATTTCCGCCAACTCTTTGGTGGTCAGGTCGCGCCATTTTCCCTTGCCAATGTCTAGGGTTACGTTCATGATACGTACTCTTTTTAGGCGTACCACACGGTAGCCCAAATACTCACACATACGTCTTATCTGTCTATTAAGCCCTTGGGTGAGGATGATGCGAAATTCACGCTCATGTGTTTGCTTAACCACACAAGGCCTTGTGACCGTATCAAGTATGGGAACGCCTTTGCCCATTTTGTCTACAAAGCTTTTGGTGATGGGTTTGTTAACCGTCACCACATATTCCTTTTCGTGGTTGTTGCGGGCACGTAAGATTTTGTTGACGATATCCCCGTCATTGGTTAAAAAAATAAGTCCTTCCGAGGGTTTGTCCAAACGCCCAATAGGGAATATACGGCTTGGGTAATTTATGTAGTCAATGATGTTGTCTTTTTCCACTTTGGTATCTGTGGTACAAACAATGCCCACAGGCTTATTAAAAGCAATATAGACTGGCTTTTCCGTCTTTTTACCCACCTGTTCGCCGTCAACGGCTACTTGGTCTTGGGGACTTACTTTCATGCCCATTTCTACGGGCTTTCCATTTACGGTAATGCGCCCTTGCTCAATCAGTTTGTCTGCAGCGCGGCGGGAGCAAAAACCAATCTCACTTAGGTATTTATTAATGCGAACAGCTTCCATATCAATCCAGATGAATTTCTTCCCCTACTTTAAGGTCAAAACGATGACGAATCAGCCAAACGAAAAAATACAAGAAAGGGGTATCTATGGCGGCTACTAAAATTTTAAAAATTATACTAGACACCACCAATCCCCAAAACAGTTCCCAGGGCAATACTTGAAACGAACACAAAAGCAAAATAACTGTGGTGGAATCGATAATTTGCGAACTAAAGGTGGAGAAGTTATTGCGCAGCCATAAATGTTTGCCTTGGGTAAGGTTCTTCCAATAGTGATAGATGCGAATGTCTACAAATTGTGCTGATAGATAGGCTATCATAGAAGCCAACACCGCCAAGGGCGATAGAGCAAATACCTTGTGGAACGTAGCATCGTCTATGGGGGAACTATCAATGGCAGGCACAACCCCAGCTAACAATAGAATCCCAATCGAAAAAAAGGACGCAAATATGCCAGCCACTACTACTTGATTGGCACTTTTCTTGCCAAAAATTTCAGAAATAATATCTGTAATTAAAAAGGTGATCGGGTAAGGCAGTATGCCTACAGATAATTCAAAAATGGGCATCCCAAATACTTCCCAGTCAAAAGGACGCCAATAAAAAAACTTTTGAAAAATCAGATTAGACACCACCAATGAGGTGATGAATAAGGCGGCCAAATATAAATAAAGCTTTCGTGCAGCTGGCCTATGCATCTAGTTCACATTTAGTGTGTAGGGTAGGCGTGTTTGTAATTGATTTGCAGGGTTTTCTAAGGCTTCTATCCCCTGGATCCACAGGGAAATTTCAGGAGGCAATTGGGTTATTAATTTCCCAAAAGGCCCGCCAAGAAGTCCTTCTAATATACTTTCTAAATCGTCGTCAAATTTAGGATAGGTGGTTAGTCTGTAGTCTTCGATTTCGGCTAGTGCAGCTGCTCGTTCCAAGGCAAGGTCAAGACCACCAAGATGATCTACCAGCCCAATGGCTTTGGCTTCAATTCCAGACCATACCCGGCCTTGTGCAATTTTATGTACTTCGTCTTTGGTCATACCTCGACCGTCGGCAACACGCGTTAAAAAAGTCTGGTATACTTGATTGATGCCCGCTTTGATTTCGTTTCTTGTGCTGTTAGGCAAAGGTTCAAAAGGGGAGTACTGCAGTGCTTGTTTGTTGGTGACTACTTGCTCTGCATTGATGCCCCAACGTTTTGATAAACGATTGACATTGGGCAACACCCCCCAAACACCAATAGACCCTGTAATGGTCGTGGGCTCGGCAACAATTTCGTGCGCATTTGCGGCGATATAGTAACCTCCCGAAGCCGCAACATTACCCATAGAAACCACTACTTTTTTGGTTTTTCTTAGATGCGCTATTTCTTCCCAAATAAGCTCAGAAGCCAATGCACTTCCCCCAGGGGAATTAATGCGTAGGACTACGGCCTTAATATTTTTCTTTTTACCGATTTTCTTTAGGGCTTTTATCATTTTTTCTTGCCCTATCATTTCAGCTCCACCCTCGCCGTAAATAATTTCACCTTGTGCATATAGCACAGCAATGCGGTTAGCTCCTTTTCCTTTTTTGCGTCCAGCTACAGCCATATAGTCAGCAAAATTGGTTGTCTCAACCTCGTCTGTGTCAAAACGCGATGCTAGCTTTTCTTTATAACTTCGTCTTGTAGCAGTTCCGTCTATAAGTGCAGCTGCCATAGCTTTTTGAGCATTTCCACCTGCTAGGTCATCTGCATGTTTGTCAAGTTCTTTTTTACCAAGCGCACGACTTGTAGCGATATCTCCTAGTAATGTACCCCATATATCATCAAGGAATGACTGAATTTGAGTGCGGTTTTCTTTACTCATATAGTCATCTAGGTAGGGCTCAACTGCACTTTTGTATTTTCCGTTTCGAATAACCTCCATGCGTATTCCTGACTTTTCTTGAGCAGATTTGTAGTATAGAATTTCAGCGCTTAACCCACGTAAATCAATAGCTCCTTCAGGATGAACAAATATTGAGTCAGCAACAGATGCGAGGTAATAATCTAATTGGCTGTAGTAGTCTGCGTAGGCATAAATAAACTTACCACTTTCTTTAAAGGCTGTTAGCGCTTTTCTAAGGGTATGCATATTTGAAATCCCTCCTAATGCAGATATATTTTCGATGCTTATCCCCGCCACAAGATCGTCTTCAGCTGCATTTTCAATCGCAGGAATGATGGTGTTTAATCCATAGGCTTCAGGTTCTATTTCCAAGGCGCTTGCAAAAGAAAAGCTTTGTGGTTCTCGGTCTTGAACAGGACGATTCATGTCAAGCACCAATACTGTATTTTCTTTTAATTCAACGGCTTTGCCTTCTTCATCCATAAGGGCAACAGAGCCTGCGAAAAAGACAAGCATAAATACAAAAAGAAGCCCAATAGCTATAAAGGTACCAAGGGCTGAACTGATAAGATTTTTAAAGAAACTCATAATTAAAGTAGTATATGTTCAAAGATACGGCTTTCCCAATTCTTTTCATCATTTTTGCTATATGTCAATTGTTTACATTTCTATTGGGAGTAATATGGGCGATCGCTTTGGCTATTTGCAGCAGGGTGTAGATGCAGCCTCAGCTTTGGGCGATATTGTAGGACTTTCCTCGGTTGTAGAAACCCCCGCCCTTGGTTTTGAAGGCAGTCCCTTTTTAAACGCCTGCTTTGCTGTAGAAACAGCACTCGCACCTGCTGTGGTTATGCAAAAGCTTCTCGAAATTGAGCAGTCACATGGAAGGTCTCGTAAGCCAGGACAAGGCTATCAAAGCCGAACCTTGGATTTGGATATGATTTTTTACGACGATTTTGAAATAGACACGCCACAACTCAAAGTGCCGCACCCCGCTATGGCACAAAGACGATTTGTGTTACAGCCGCTATCTGAAATTGCGCCCAACAAGCAGCATCCGATTTACCAAAAATCAACTCAAGCGCTGCTGGAAGCATGTGAAGATAACACACCGCTCAGCCTTCACGAGATGCAACTGCGTCACCCCATTTATGCG
>Ga0228669_1001372_pt1 | contig 9657 bp, 8 predicted proteins | sample 84DmetaG_FD_182700 | JGI IMG/M metagenome (GOLD analysis project Ga0228669, IMG submission 182700) | Seawater microbial communities from Monterey Bay, California, United States - 84D | ecosystem: Environmental > Aquatic > Marine > Coastal | place: USA: California | collected 2016-10-11 | reverse complement strand
TTGGAAACTTGTATGGAAGCTATTCGATTTCAATAAGTGTGGGTTTTTCAAGCTTTCCAAAAATTTTATCTTTCCAATTAGACCATCCATACTTTTTAGAAAAAATTAAAAAGACAACAGGGTATAATACAAATACTGGTAAGAACATTTCTGCACCAAGTGAAGGCTCAGAAATATCAATATATAAGGCTTCTGTTTGAAAAACAGTCCAATCTGTTGTAACAAACAAAGCTGCCAATATATTATTCACTGCATGCATACCCATGGCCAACTCAATTCCTTCATCCATTAACGAAACTACTCCAAAAAATAGACCTGTTCCAATGTAAAATACTAAAGCAACATATCCTAATTTTTCTATTTCAGGATTTAACCCATGTAATAAACCAAAAACAACAGACATAATAATTAACGGTGCCCATTTATTTTTTATCCACAAGGCTAAACCTTGCATATAATAACCTCTAAACAACAATTCCTCTAGACTTGTTTGTAAGGGTATAAATACAATAGCAACAAAGCATAGTGTGAAAAAAGGAATGGGTTTAAAATTCCAAACATATTTTTCTGGTGAAAGTAAAATATCTGATCCTAAAAGAAGAAAAGTAATCCCTCCCCACACCAAAATACCAAAAAAAAATCGACTCCAATCTATTTTTTTTCTTGATGTTACTATCCATCTAATCTTTTTCTTATGAATTTTTCTTACTAATGGTATAAAAAATAATAATGGAATTATAAATGATAGTAGTATCAAAAAAAGATACAAATTTGAATCAATTCCTAAATCGGCAAATGAATTCTGACCACTTTCCGAGAACTTCTGCATGTCTTTACTTGAAGCAAAAAAAGCTTTTATTGTTAAAGGAATTTGACCTATCATGCTTCCTAAAAAAATAATAAAAAACATGATTACATACATCCATGACTCATTTTTACCCTTATAACCTGTCTGTAAAAAATTCATATTAAATTAAATTAAAATTCCAGTTTTTATTTTTTTTATAATAAAGTCCTCCATTATTAACCTCTAAAGGACTATCAAAGTTATTAGTAAATAAACTTCCTGTTCCCAAGCCTTGGGGCATACTACTTTTTAAGGTAGCAGTCCATTGGGCTATAGCATTTAAACCAATATTACTCTCTAAGGCACTAGTAACCCACCACCCTATATCAAATTCATTTGCAATATCTAACCACTCAAAACTTCCCTTAAACCCACCAACCAAACTTGGTTTTAAAATGATGTATTGAGGATTTATTATATGTAGCAATTCTTTCTTTTTTGTTACATCAAATACTCCTATTAATTCTTCATCTAATGCTATTGGTAGAGGTGACTGTTCACAAAGTAATGCCATTTCTTGAAATTTACCTTGTTTTATGGGTTGTTCAATTGAATGTAAATTATATGAAGAAAGTATTTTTAACTTTTCTAAAGCTTCAGAACTTTTAAAAGCTCCATTTGCATCTACTCTTAACTCAATATCTTTAATTGAAAATTCTTTTCTAATTGATGCTAAAAGTTCAATTTCTGATTTAAAATCAATAGCTCCAATTTTCATTTTTAAACATCGAAAACCTTGTGCTATTTTTTCTTTAATTTGATCCTTCATAAATTGACGATCTCCCATCCAAATGAGACCATTGATAGCTATGGCTTTATTAGATTCTGTAAAGTCAGAAACAAATAATTTAAAAGGTGATGAAGAGTGAAGTGATAAAAATGCTTGTTCTATTCCAATTTGGATACTAGGGAAATCATTTGTTTTTGAAAGGAGTATATCCAATCCTAACCCTATATTATTACAGACCCATTTGAGTTTTTTCTCATAATCTGGTCTATCATCTATACTTAAACCCCTGAAGAGACCACACTCTCCTATTCCAGTTTCACCATCTTTATTAAGATTTAAAAACCAAGTTTCTTTGGTTTTTAAAATACCTCTGGAGGTTCCACTTGGTACTTTAAAATGTAATATATATTTATGGTAGGTTGCTTTTATCAAAATATTTATTTTTCAACATACGTTTTTAAATTATTCAAGAAAACCTCATCAATCTTTTTAAATTTTGATTTAAAAAAAGGCAACACACAACTTAAAAGATAACTTTTAGCTTGGTAACTAGAACTCAAATTTATCACAGTATGAGATCCATCGCTACTGAAAGTATAATCATCTCTTTCAACAACACCATCTTTATCAATAAATAATGTTATTTTCTCATTCTTAACATATGCTAGTACTTTTTCTCTAATTATAGTAGTTTGATTGTTATGAAGTACTTTAATATTGTATACACTTCCAGTAATTCCCGGTTTTAACTCTACAACTTCAATTTCATTATATTCAGGGTTCCACTGGGGAATTGCTGAAAGATCTGTAAAGGTTTTAAAAGTTTTTTCTAATGGCTCATTTATGGTAATCTTTGAAGTATAACTACTCTCTTTGATGATAAGACCGGTCCCAAAAAATAATACAGTAAGAATAATTAAAAACGTGATGATGATTTTTACTGTCTTCATAAATTAAATTTTCAAAATAGTGAAATTATAAAACTTGTCCTAAGCCAAAAAGAATTGCAAATAAAAAAGTACTTAAAGCTACTTTTTTTAGTTCTCCATCTAAATTAGATGCATCCTCAGACTTGTAAACATATATACTATGTATACATAAAGGAATATAGGCTATTAAAAATATAAATTGAACTGTTTTTGTGTATTTGGACATAACAAAAATAATGGCAAAGACAAGCGATAAAAACAATAAACTATAATGATATCTTTTGGCTGCTTTACTCCCAATTTTAACAACTATTGTATTTTTATTAGAAATTTTATCATTTTTACAATCCCTCATATTGTTCAAATTCAATACTGCTGTACTTAATAAACCAATAGAAAAAGCTGGTAATAAATTAGTGAAATGAACTTGTTTTGTATATAAAAAATAACTTCCTAATACGCTTAATAATCCAAAAAAAACAAATACAAAAAGATCCCCAAAACCACTGTATCCGTAAGCAGATCCTCCAATAGTATATTTTACGGCAGCAATAACTGAAATGATTCCTAAACAGAAAAATAATAATGAATACCCAAAGTTGCTTGAACCAAAGGCTTTATAGATTAACATAACAGCTATGATTATTGTTAATATAGATGTATAAATAATTGCCAATTTCATTTGTTTAGGAGAAATCTTACCAGAACTCACCATTCGCTCTTCACCTATTCTTATGGTATCTGTTCCTTTAATACCGTCTCCATAATCATTTGCGAAATTTGAAATAACTTGAAATCCAATTGTTGTAAATATGGAAAGAATGAAAATATGCCAATCAAAAAAACCAGAAGATACAGCTAAAAAACTTCCTACAATAATACCAGAAATAGACAATGGTAGTGTTCTCAACCTTGCCGCCTTAATGTAGTTTTTTATACTCATGAATAGTTATGGCTTCTGGAAATAAAAATTACAAATTGTCAGCTTCTGCAATTAATTCAGCAATATCTTTTACTATAATTTGAGACTCCTTCTCATGAAACTTAACTCCGTCTGTCATCATCGTATTACAATATGGACAACCTGTAGCAATTATTTCTGCATTGGTTTCCATTGCTTGCTCAGTTCTTAAAATATTAATTTCTTTATCTCCTTTTTCTGCATCTTTAAACATTTGAGCTCCTCCAGCACCACAACATAAAGCTCTATTTTTATGTTGTTTCATCTCTTTTAGATTCACTCCTAATTTTCTTATGATGTCTCTTGGAGATTCATAGACACCGTTTCCTCTTCCTAAATAACAAGGATCATGATAGGTGACTTTTTTACCTTTTAAAGATTTTTTAATTTCTAACCTGCCTTCTTGTACTAATTTTTTTATATATTGTGTATGATGGTACACCTCATAATTCCCACCCAACTCCGGGTATTCGTTCTTTAATGTATTAAATGAATGTGGATCTGTACAAACAATAGTTTTGACTTGATATGAATTTAATATTTCAATATTTGAAATCGCTTGCATTTGAAATAGAAATTCATTTCCCGCTCTTTTGGCAGCATCTCCGGTTGAACTTTCTTCAGTTCCTAAAACAGCAAAATCTACATTTGCTTTGTTTAATAACTTAACAAAAGCTTTGGTAATTTTTTTTGCTCTATCATCGTAGCTACCCGCGGCACCTACCCAAAATAAAACTTCCGGTTTTTTCCCTTGAGACAGCATTTCAGCCATTGTTGGTACATTCATATTTGTTGCTTTTATTCGTCCTTCCAGTTTAATCTATCTTGTTGATTGTACTGCCAAGGAGCACCGTTATTTTCAATATTAGTCATCATCATATTCAATTCTTGTGGAGCAGCAGACTGTTCCATAACTAAAAACCTTCTCATATCCATTATAATAGACAATGGATCTATATCTATTGGACATTCCTCTACGCAAGCATTACAACTTGTGCATGCCCACAACTCCTCGGGTGTAATATAATCATTGAGTAATTGTTTACCGTCATCTTTAAAAACACCTTTATTAGTGTCTATATTTCTACCTACTTCCTCTAAACGGTCTCTAGTTTTCATCATAATACCTCTTGGAGATAATTCTTTACCTGTCATATTAGCTGGACAGGAAGAGGTACATCTACCACACTCTGTGCAGGTGTAAGCATTAAGTAACTGCACCCAATTTAAATCTGTAACATCGCTAGCTCCAAATTTTTCAGGTACTTCCTCCTCTGTACCTTCCTCTGGCATGGCATACGGATCTGCATCAGGGTCCATCATCATTCTAACTTCTTTGGTTACTGATGATAGATTATTAAATTGACCTTTAGGTTGAAGATTTGCATAGAATGTATTCGGGAAAGCTAATAAAATGTGTAAATGTTTTGAATAATATAAATAATTTAAAAAAATCAAAATACCAATGATATGAGCCCACCAAGCTATATGCTCTATACTTGAAAGTGTTTCGAGTGGATACTCTGAAAACCAAGGCGCTACAAATTGACTTATAGGATTTCCAAAACCTGCCTCTTGAAATGAATGATCTGTTGCATTCATTAAAATAAATAAAGACATTAATACAATTTCGAAGTATAGAATAAGGTTTCCATCACTTTTAGGCCAACCTTTCATCTCCTTACTCATGAACCTCTTTATTTGAACGATATTTCTTCTCAACCAAAATATAATTACAGCTACTAAAACAAGAAATGCTAAAATTTCAAATGTTCCAATTAAAAAACCGTATATAGAATTTCCAAAGAGTGGTTGAAAAACCCTGTGAGTGCCAAACAATCCGTCAATTATAATTTCTAAAACTTCGATATTAATAATTATAAAACCCACATAAACAATAATATGAAGAAATCCTGCAATTGGTCTGCTAACCATTTTAGACTGCCCTAAAGCAATTCTTGCCATATTTTTCCAACGCTGGGTTTTACGATCAGACCTGTCTAGCTCCTTACCAAGGTTAATATTCCTAACTAGTTTAAGAACGTTCCTGACAAAAAATCCAATTCCAATTAACAGTGCTATTGCAAAAGATATATTTGGTATGTAATTCATAAAAGAAATAAGTTTAATGATCTGGTATCGCTATACATTTTTGGGTTAGTTGGAAGTATTTTCCTTAGTATTTTCCTCAATATATGGTTTCGCTTTTTTACCAAATAAAGAAAAGTGAACAAATCTTTTAGGATTTAGCTTCATTTCTTTTAGTAAAGCTGCCAACTCTTCTGAAGCCTCAGATAAATTATTATACATAGTATCATCTGTAGCTAATTTACCTAATGATCCTTTTCCTTTCTCTATGCCAGAAAGTAATCCATTAATATTCTCAAGAGTTGTTTGAAGTGTTTTTACGGTCTGTCCAAAATTTACTTTGGTCAAAGTATCAGAAACTTTTACAAAATTCGCTGTAATTTTCTTGGTGTTCTCCAGAGCTATGTCTATATCTAATTTGGTAGAATCTATCATGGTATTAAATGAACTCAAAGTCTCATTTAAAGAACTCACAGTAGTTTCTGCTCCAAGAATAGTTTTCTTAAAGCTATCTCTAGATTTCAAATCTAAAACATCATTTAAGGCTATTAATAATGAATCTGCTCCTATTATTACCCGTTCAACTTTTGTTTTTAATGGATTTAATGTTTCACCTACAGAGGTAAATATATCTGATTCCACCTCACCTTTTAAATAATCTCCTGATACAGCTATATCTCCGACATAACTTGGAATAATTGCTAAAGACTCGCCACCAATAATACTTGTTGAGTAAATCTTGGCAACACTGTTTTTTGAAAATTTAAAATCATTATCTAAAGCTATTTTTACTACTAATTTGCCTCTTTTGCTACTATCTGTGTTAAAATTAATTTCTGACACCTTTCCAACCTGCAAACCATTAATACTAACTGTACTTGCTTTGTTTAATCCTTGTATATTGTCATATTCTATGAAGAAAACTCTTGAAGCAGGTTCTAATAAGTTTTGACCTTTTAGAAAATTAAAGCCCCAGTAGCCCAAACATAAAATTAGAACTACAGCAATACCTGTTTTTAACTCTTTAGACATTTTATTTAATTTTATTTACAATAATACTATTATTTTCTGTTAGTTAGCAGTAAAAATAGTTATTTCAAAACCTTTGAAAGAGATGTTTTTTTACCATTCTCAAAGACAGCAATGTAAGCATCTGAAAATCCTTTTTTCTTTGCTTTTAACAGAGCATTTTTCACTTCTTCATAATCAGATGTGATTCCATAATAATATTTATAATAAGATCCAACCTTAACTCTCTGAACATTTTTTAATCCCCTAAAGTTATATGATTTAACTTTAATTTTATTTTTACTAGAAGCAATTTGAATTTTAAAAATTACTTCCGCTTCTATTTTAGTTTTTCTAGAAAAGGGAGTGTTTATTATTGATTCATCACTACTTTTATTTTGATCAACAACAACTGTATTCGCCTTTAATTGATGGTAATATTTTGTGATTGACTTTGCTATTTCTTTAGCCATTTTCTGCTGACCTGCTTTGGAGTTTAAAAATTTTCCTTCATTTTTATTTGTAAGAAATCCTAATTCAATTAAAACACTTGGCATATAGGTTTGATGTAAAACTACAAAGCCTGCTTGTTTAACACCTCTATTCTTCCTTTTTAAATTCTGAGAAAAATTTTGTTGAATGTCTGCTGCTAAAGAAAAACTTTTATCGAGATTCTCTTCTTGTAAAAGAGTTAATCCTAAAACAGATTCCTGAGAATTAGGGTCAAAACCGTCATATCTTTCCTTGAAGTTTTCCTCAAGAGAAATTACAGCATTTTCACGCTTAGCTACTTCAAAATTTCTTTTATTTGCATGAAGCCCCAAAACAAAAGTACCTGCACCGTATGCATTAGACGTGTGAGAATCACAATGAACAGAAACAAATAAATTTGCTTTTGCTTTATTAGCAATTTCACCTCTTTTCCATAAATTAATTAAGATATCTTTATCCCTTGTCAAAATAACTTTTATACCCTCTATTTTTTTTAACTCTAGCTGTATTTCTTTTACAACTTTTAACGCTATATTTTTTTCTCGATACCCATTTCCAATATTGCCAGGATCGTTACCTCCATGCCCAGCATCTAAAACAACTATAAATTTATCATTTTGAGAAATAGATTCAACTGGATTAGAAAAAAGAAAGTATAAAACAAAAAAGAATACCAAATATCTCATGGTATCAAATTTGCTGGTGTATATAAGTTCTTTGTTCAAAATTTAACTAATTTTGGCTTTTCAAATTTGGTGCTTCAGTTATTGAAGCATATTTTTACTCATATACAAAAATAGCATATTAAATATTGCAATCAAATCTGTCTTACATACTTTTATTTTTACTCTTATTTTGTTCTCTAACAAAAATAAAATCTCAGGATATTAAGCCCAAGGTAAAACCAATTCCCATAGTTAAAAGTGGTGGTTCTCAAAAAGTAATAACACCAGAAAAAAAAATCATAAAAAATGATACTTTACTTTTAAAAAAGCAAGACAGTATTCAACTAGATACCATAAAACCCAAAGAAGTTATTACAGACTTAATTTCACATATTGCTAAAGATTATACCACACAAAATGCAAAAGATAAAACAGTTACTCTATATAATGAGGCACATGTAGTTTACACTGATATTGATTTAAAAGCTGGTATCATTATTATAGATTATATAAAAAACACCTTATTTGCTAAAGGAATAAAAGATAGCTTAGGATATACTCAAAAACCCGTATTTAAACAAGGTGGACAAGAATCAGAACAAGATTCTATGCTTTACAACTTCAAAACAAAAAAAGCCATTATTTATGGTATAAAAACACGACAGGAACCGGGTATGTATGTTTTAGGAGAAAAAGCAAAACGTGTAAACGATTCTACTATTTATATGCGTAATATTAGATTTACGACTTCAGATAAAGATAATCCTGATTACTATATCGGTGTAAAAAAAGCAAAGGTAGTTCCAAATAAAAAAATTGTAGCTGGCTTAAGTAATCTTGTTATTGCAGATGTACCCACCCCTGTTTTTCTTCCTTTTGCGTATTTCCCAATGGGAAAAAATAGAACTTCAGGATTTATATTTCCAGCTATTCAAACCAGTACCTCTAATAGAGGAATTGGAATACAGAACGGAGGATATTATTTTGCTGTTAATGATTACGTCGATCTAGAATTATTAGGAGATGTTTATTCCAATGGTAGTTGGGGATTCAGAGCTCGCTCGCAATATTACTTTCGTTATAAATTCTCTGGAGGTTTCAATTTGAGTTTTGAAAAATTAATTAGAAGTACTAGAGGATTTGACGATTATTCTCAAGCTACAAATTTTAATGTTAGATGGAGCCACAGACAAGACCCAAAATCGAGTCCAAATTCAAATTTTGGTGCTTCTGTTAATTTAGGAAGTAGTCAATATTTTAGACAATCACTAAATGAGTTTAATAATTCAAACTTTTTAACAAATACGTTTAGCTCCTCTATTTCTTATCAAAAAACATTTACTGGCACACCGTTTAATATGAGTGCCAATGCCACTCACTCTCAAAATACAAATACAGGAACAGTTACAATGGCCCTTCCATCTCTTCAGGTATCTATGAGTAGAATCTATCCCTTTGCTGGAAAGGGAGGTATTAAAAAAAATCCGCTGCAAAAAATAGGATTAACCTATAATATGCTTGGAGAATACAGGATTAATACAACTGAAGACGAATTCTTTACCGCAAAAATGTTTGAAACTGCAAATGCAGGAGTTCAACATAGAGCAGACGCAAGTACTAATGTTACCCTACTAAATTATTTTACCTTATCTCCAAGTATCAACTATCGTGAGGTTTGGAGTTTTAAAAAAGTTAATAAAGACTTCGATCCTTCCATACAAAACACAGATGGGTCTTTTGGAACTGTAGTAACAGATACTTTAAGTGGCTTTAGCAGCTTTAGAGAGTATAGTTCTAGCTTAAGTCTATCGACCAATATTTACGGAACCTTTAATTTTAAAAAAGGACGTTTAAAAGCTATCAGACATACCATAAGACCTTCTGTTTCATTTTCATATAGACCTGATTTTGCGGAAAAATATAACGAAACTATTGAA
>Ga0228669_1001371_pt1 | contig 9658 bp, 10 predicted proteins | sample 84DmetaG_FD_182700 | JGI IMG/M metagenome (GOLD analysis project Ga0228669, IMG submission 182700) | Seawater microbial communities from Monterey Bay, California, United States - 84D | ecosystem: Environmental > Aquatic > Marine > Coastal | place: USA: California | collected 2016-10-11 | reverse complement strand
GACCCGGGAGCCGACCCAACATTATCTGCATCATGGGATGCCCCAATCCCTTATTGGTGGTGGGATGGCGTCAGTGCTATTGTGGGCAGTGATCAAGCTGTTGCTGCCAGAGAAAGATATAGTTTTGGAAGTCCCCAAAGTTTAATATCACATATATTAAAACCAAAAGACCTAGCTAAACTTATAACAGCCAGCTTAGTTACATGTGCAGGCTATAACCAGGTTAGATTAGGATATTTCAGACAACAATTCTATTACGCTGACCAAACAACACCAGACACAGCTTTAAATGAATCTGAAACGGGGGGCGACGCGTCTATAACAATATCTCCCGCAGCAAACCAGCTTATACCTAATCTTACATGTAGTCGAATTGTAGCAAAAGTTGGCGCCGCTGGCATATTTGGACGTCCGCAATGGAGAGATGGGTTTGGTTCTGGTGATATCGAGTTCCCAGGATTAGGGCAAACTCCTTCTGTTAATTCAGCCGGAATATTTGCCGGAGCCTTTGTACCCGGGGATAGATTAAAAATTGGTCTTGAAATTGTAGCACTTAGGTCATATGCTTTATTTATTGAGATGTCTAAAGAAGCTACACCTGACACATGGATTAATAGAGTTAATCTTTTATCAGTTGGAAGAACTACAACACCTGCAGCCCTGGTAACAGCCACTTCATCTATCAGGCAAAATCAATGGAATTTAAGACCTTATTACGCCTATGGAGCCGGCGGTTTCTACGACCCTGCAAAATATGTTGTCAAAGGAATTAATGATATATCTGCTTATCGGGACTCTGGTAGCGCTCCTCTATATTCGGGAAGTTTATTACCAACAATTGACGAAGGAGAAGGAGAAGGAGAAGAAGAAGAAGAAGTAGGTTCAACTATAACTCAATCCGGCATCATAACAACACCAGATCCGCTAGATGCTCTATCATGTCTATTTAAATTTGGTCGCGTCCAATCTGGAGAGATGACCAATGACGAAGATATGGTCCCAAATATAGCCAATATAGCAGATTTACTGGGCATGCCAAGATTTAAACAAGCTGTTTCTTTATCTACTATGTTTAATATTGAATCAGACTCAAATCCTACGGGCGCCGTAGGGGAACTGAATATGATGGTATGTTTAGAAGATTTCAATATTTCTGGCAAAAATGGTAAGACGGGCGACGATGTTAAAATAATTTGTGTTGTGCCAAAAGAACAACTCGCCATTTCTGATTCTAATAAAAATGTTTTACATTACACCGCCAATTTCCCAATTCCAATTGATATTAACCCTTCTAATGAACAAACTTATTATTCATTAACGGCGAGTTTAAGAGATTTAGATGGTAAATTTATAACATCTTTAGAAGACGCGACGACTATAACACTTTTACATGAAAGAGATAAAGATAACAAACAAGCCCAAGCTATTGCTAACGCTATGAGAAACATGAACGAATTACGGTCAAACGAACAAAGTAATATTATAACTAACGCAGGTATAGACAATCCTCGGGTTTAATAAAGTTTTGCGTAAACGAAACAGTTAAAAGATATTATATAATTTATAATGTCTTTTACTTGTGATAAAGACACTGACAATTATGCAACAGACAAAATTGGTTGGGAAACCATACAAGAATACATACCAAAGGATACTAAAATTTGGTGTCCGTTCTATTGTGATGGAAAACAAAAACAATATCTTAATGAATTGGGTTATAAAGATGTTATCCATAAAGATGAAGACTTTTTTAAAAATGATTATCCCAATACAACCATAATAGATAATCCGCCTTTTTCCAAATTTAAAGAAGTTTGTGCTAGATTAAAAATGCTTGATAGACCCTTTATTCTTATTGGTTTCAGCAAAATAATTTTAATGAAATGGTTTCAAAGACTGTTTAAAGACCATCTACAAGTAATAATTCCTTTTACAAGGACTACTTTTACACATTTAACTCACCCAAAAAAAGGATATACACCCCCATATGGCACTCAATATTATTGTTATAAAATGAACTTGGAGAAAGATTTAATTTTTATTTAAATGACAAATTCCATTATAACCTATAAACTATATTTCGGGATTTGTCACTTAAATTAAGAGTTTAAATAATTATCTCAACACTTAAGAATATAGTGTTGATATAGGCTTAAGGAATTACTAATATATGTACTTATAATAGAATGACTTCCAAAACAAATTCAATAATTGAAAATACCATTTCTTGTGAAAATAAAACCTCACTATATAATAAAGTGATGAGTGGTTCTAAAGATATAAAAAATCTATATAAAATTCCTATTGGAAAAAACAAAGTAGCTTTATGCTCGTGGAAAAAACAATCTAATTGGACTAAAGAACCATGTATGCGAAGCGCATTCATTTGCGGTAAAGAAAACAATATTTGCGTCATCGACGTCGATGATTACAATATGCAAGAAGGAAATCCTTTTATTGAAAAGTTTGGTAAGAATTATGACGAAAAATTCAATACATTTATTGTTAAGACGACAAGCGGCGGTAAACACATTTATTTTAAATATGATAAAGACCTTGATCGAACCGCGCATAATAATGATATTTCGATTGATTTCCAGTCTAATGGTTCTTATGTTGTTAGTCCAGAATCGGACTGCTGGTTTAAAGCTGAGAAACACTTACCCGATTCTCAGAGAAAGACGAAACAGTATCAGATTATTAAGGATAAACCTATTTCTAATATGCCTGATAATCTTAAAGAATTTATTATCCGTGAAGTCATTAATAAAGATAAAAAAAAAATCAAGCAAGATTTCAAAGAGAAACGTCAAAAGAAAATTAAAAATAATGCTAATATTCCTTTTTATAAATACAACATCAATAAAGAACTTGTAAAATGTATCACAGAAGACATTGATGATAAGCTATTTCAAAATTATGACTCATGGTGGAAACTGGCTTCTGCTTACAAGGAAATTGGCTTCAAAGATTTATTTCTAAAATATTCGATTGACAAAGCTCCATTTTACAAAGGTCAAGAATCAAAAAACGAAGAACTATATGATTCTATTACGCAGTTTAACGAATCGAATTTCATTTGGTTATTGAAAATATATTTTATGGAAGAAAATGATACGGACGCAAATCCTGATAAAAATTTTATTCATACTAAAAATTTCATTAATACCTATAAATGTAAAGACGTATACAAACAACCAAATGTCATTGAGGTTAATGAATTCATCGATGTTGCTAAATTGGGATACAAAGTAAAACTTAATTTTGGAACTGATTATATTATAAAATCGGACACAGGAACGGGAAAAACAACGCTTGTTAAAGAATTCCTCAGGAATATCGAACCATGCTATAGATTCATATCAATTACTGCTCGAATTAGTCTCGCAAGCGAACAATACCGTGTATTTCGTAAATGTGATCTATCGTGTAAATATTATGAATATGTTAAAGAAGATTACAACGATTTTAATGAATCTGAAAGTATTTGCATATGCGTCAATTCACTTACCATGCTATCCAGACAAGATTTTACGAACACGGTTGTTTTTCTCGATGAGTATAATAGCTTGATCGAAGATGTCTTTTGTTCGCCAACGATGAAAGATAGGATTCTAATTCTCAATATTCTTATTAAAATTATTAAACAGTCTGTAATGGTCGTCGCAGTTGATGCCGATATTCAAAATCATACACTAGAGTTCTTACAATTTTGTAATAAAAAACCCCATTTTATTCAAAATGATTTTCAACATAATAAAAATAATTTTGCAAAAGAATGGGACACTGTTAGCGAAATGTGTTCGGACATGATTAAAAAGGACAGATGGTTGTTATGTAGTGATTCTAAAACTAGTTCAAAAACTATTTTTAAACAAATTTCTATTGGGGACCAAATGCCGCTCGATAAGAAAGAAAAAAAACTTATTCAAGGTCTTGATTATTACAAGGACGAAAAAGGTATCATTGTATGCGTAACAGCTGAATCTACTATTACGACTAATTTTGCTCTTGATAATTTTGACCGCGTCATATTTAGTCCAAAAATCATTTATGGCTTAGATGGAACAATTTCTCGCGACATATATTGCCTGTATGAAGAAATGACTATCAGTCCGCGTGCCATGAATCAACAAGTGAATAGGTGCAGGAATATTAATCAATTGAATTATGTATTTTTAAAGAATCAATTTCAATCTGAGAAGTTTATTGAAATGGACGACATTTACGAAAATATCGAAAAGTCTGCTGACTATAGTCTATTTTATAATTTTGCGAGTAATGAAGTTATTGAACTTTACAAAAAAATGGCAAGTATCATTCATTATAATAATGATAGTTTTTCGACGAATAAAAAAGCCCATTTTGTAAGTCGTTTGAGATCTGCCGGCTGGCGTGTAGAAACTTCCAATATTCTTCGACAAGACCGTAATAATAAAGATTTTAAAGAATCAAAATTTTCGATGAAAGAACAAGAATATGAATCATTTGAAGAACTATACAAAAAACATAGTGATTATATCGATTCAATGAATAAATGTTTTAAAATCCCAGAGAGTGATATGAGTAATTTTAAAAATGTTTATCTTGATTCTCAAAACGCGAGAGAACGTAATTTTAATCTTGGAAGACATTTATTTATGAATGATACACAGCTAATTGAAAATCTTAAAGACAAAATGGAATTTAATGATAAAAAATTCAAAAACAATAAATACAAAATCGCCTTTCTACAACAATTTATGAAAGAATGTGGTTGCAGCGATAAGCTTCAATTTAAAGTTGGTCCAACAAATCACTTTACGCAAAAAGAATGGTCTTTGGTGTCTGATTCGACTAAAAAAAAATACGAGCTTATGTTCAAGCCGACTAAACGCATGCTTGAGAGCAAACACAATCCTATTATCAAAATGATGTCTGATTTGTTTGGTACATCAGTCGTTGAAAATTGGAGTAATAAAAAAAGCAAAGAGAATTCTATTCAACTTTTCAATGAAATAAAAACGACCATTAATAATAAATCTGTCCGGATCAAACAATCGATTAATAATGATTTCATTAAAAAACATATGGAGGTTATGATTTACAGAATTAATAACGAAAATAAAACTCTTAAAAAAGACATAGAGTTTGACCTCGCATTTGGTGCAGAAAAAAACAATTTTGATTTCCATGGTAATGAATCAGAAGATATTTGTTTTATTGATGACCTCGAATAAACCAGAGGTAAGCTTCGCTAAAGACAAGTTAGATACATTAATATCTAACTATTCCATAAAGGGACAAATCTCATTATTACCTTATAACTATTTTTCGGGATTCGTCCCTTTTTCAAAAATTCCAAATTTGTCCTCTCCGTTTTAAAATATAATGGAGAGGACAAATTTCGATTAATATTTATATGAGTTTAATTGAATTTGTCCATTTAGAGTTTTTAAATTTGTCTTAATTTTAAAAACTACTTTAATATTATAATGCTAAACTACAATTTAAAACGAGCCCGAGCTAATGCTAAAAAAATTGGGTATACTGTTAAACCTTCTACTAATCCGCGAAAAAAATTGGACGTTTTCGATAAAGCTAATAAAAAAATTAATTCAATTGGATCTCCAGAATATGCCGATTTTACTAAAACAGGAGATGAAAAACGTAGAGCATCTTTTAAAGCTCGGTTTGAAAGATTTCGACACCGTAAAGGTAGTGGAGCCTACCTAGCCGACCAAATTTTATGGAATTAGAAGGTTTAGAATATAATGAGAATAAATTATCATGTTTTATTCTTATTATTAAGGATTTAATTAAAATCAACAATAAATTTAAATATTGTGATATACTATATAATGGATTTTTTGCCGAAATTAGAACCTGTTGAAAACCTAGCTCCGCCGAAACCAAAAGAACCAGCTTTAGAGTTGGAAATTAAAAATTTAAATGAACCGCCTCTAGAAGAACCCGAACCTGAAGAACAATCTCCTTTTAAAAAGATTCCTAAAAAAATTAAAAAAGAACGAGGTCAGCCTAAGAAAAAACCGAAAAAAAAACCAATTGAAGAAGTACAGATGATTTATGAAGAGGAAGAAGAAGAAGAAGAACCCGTTGATAGACAAGATGAAATTGTAATTGACCCTAAGCGTGAAAAGCGACTTGAGAATTTAAGAAAGGCTCGAGAAGCTCGGAAAGCTAAGTCAGATTACAAAAAGAAAACTCCTAAAATTAAACCTGCTTTATCTCCGGAACCAACCATACGCGAAACGTTTAATAAACATCTTTTACCAACAGAGGAAGAGAAAAAGCATGATATAATGGAAAAAGAACATTTACAATTTATGAAATTTATGAACAACATGGAGAAGTATAAAACTTTAAAATCTGGCTTTCAAACTGCAGAAATAATAGATAGAAAAAATAGAACACCACCCGTTGCCCCTGTTGAAAAATCTAAACCAAAAATCATACCGAGAATTATAAAGCCTATAATTGAAGAAGATCCATACGCCAAATATTTTTCATAAAATGACAAATTCCGAAATATAGTTTATAGGTTATAATGGAATTTGTAATTTAAATAATTAAATAATCTGTTTATATAATAAAATGGAATCTGATTTAACTATATTGCCAATAAAAGATGACCCTACAAGACACAAATTAAAACACCCTATTCACCCAAATTTACCAGATATAAGTACAGGTCAATTAGGCATTGTTTGTGGGAAGGTAAAATCGGGTAAAGGAGTTCTTCAATCTAATTTACTTTTAAATAAGAATTTTTATAAAGACCAGTTTGATATCGTGTATTACATATCGCCGACTTGCTATAGTGATTCTACTAGTAGATTTTTAACAGAGGCATATCCTAATACGTGTTATGATAAGTATGATGATAAAATTATTGAAAATATTATCAAATATCAAGAGAGTTTTAAAAAAGAAGAACGTCCGTACATAGCAGTAATTGCTGATGATATAATTGGGTCTTTATCTAATTCAACCAGTAATAAACCGTATTCATTGTTTTCTTTTATAGCGCGCTTCAGACATTATAACTGCGGACTCTGCCTAATTTCTACACAGAATTTACGTTCTGTGCCAGCAATCGCGCGAGCCAATGCAACTTTTGTCATGCTCTCCAAAACGTCAAATCAAAAAGAATTGGAAAAGATCAAAGAAGAATTCGGTCAATCTTTCGGCAGTGATAAAAATTTTTTACAACTGTATAAAGAATCAACTCGAGAACCTTATTCGTGGGCTTATCTGGATTTTTCGAAAAATCCGCCATTATTCTATAAGAATTTTGATACATTATTATACCCGACAGGTCCTTCAAAAAAACCTACTAAATTTTTATTGGAAGAACGGAGTGACGATGAAACTAGCGACGAAGATTCGGATTTAGGATAATCTAATTTATTCTAAATTAAAGAATATATTTATAACGACTTAAAAAATCTGTGTTATATGTATACATGTATTTACCATTTGAAATACAAAATAAAATTATGTTATTTAACGAATCTCGTGAAGCAAGTTTGATAAAAAAATACTGGAAAGATTTAGATGAGTGTATTAACATCTATGTTGATCTCGTGTGTTTTCCATTATTTATACAGGATACCGCGGGTAATTATGTTGAATGTGGCTACTATAGTGAAATTCAAGAATTGGATTATCCACGACGCTCCTTTATGCCAGTTTTCGAAGTCGTTTATTAATTGGGATTTTTTTTCTCAGTATATATTAAAATGTTAATTGTCTATAAAATTAGCCATAAAGAAAGTGATAACTCTTACATAGGTTCGACGAAAAATTTAAATGCTCGGATCCAGAAACACCATGATAACATGCGTGCTAAAGATAAATGTCATTTCAAATTGTATCAATTTATTAAAGAAAATGGTAATTGGGAAAATTTTGAATTTTCTATTTTAGCTAATATAGATATTGAAATAGGAGATATCTGTAAGAAAGAAGTTTTAGAACAACGCTACATAGATAAATATTTACCAACTTTAAATCAAAAAAGGGCATATTTATCAGATGAACAGAGGAGAGAAATTAAACGACAATATAATTTAACATATGGATTACATGAAGTAGAATGTGTTTGTGGAAGTAAATATAAATTTAAAAATAGTTCAAAACATAGGAAAACACTAAGGCATATTGATTTTTGTAAAAAACAACCAATAATTTTAAAATTCGAATAAAAAAATATATGATATATACATAAATGAGTGCATGGATTGATTTCGTGAAAAAAGTTGCTAAACGTGATAAAATTTCCTATACCGAAGCCCTTAAAAAAGCAAGCGGGGAATATAAAAAAACGAAGACTACTGCGACGAAAGGTGCTAAAAGTAAATCAGATAAAGGCGAGTTGGACTATACGACAAAAAAGGGAATGGTACGAGTTGTTAACGGAAAGCGCCAAAAAGGAAGAAAAGGTTTTGATAAAAAATAAACCATAATATATTTTAGTTATATTAATCATTTATTATATTCGTATATAATAAATGGTAAAAGATGATTGGATTACAGATGCTCTAAATCCTAAAAATGATGGAAAGTTTTCGGACAAGGCAAAGCGAGCAAAAATGACTACACTTGCATTTGCTAAAAAAGTAATAAAAAAATATAAGGGAGTAAAAGGTAATACTGCTATTCAAACAAAATTACTACGTCAGGCAGTTTTAGCAAAATCATTAATAGAAAAAAAAAAATAAATCGATTTAAATTATATATGTGTATATGTTATAAAAATGACTACCTCGGCAAACAATGCTTTACGAGATTTCAATAACAGTATTTCACAATTTGGGGATATTGAGAGCGCTGCTAATAATTTTGTAACTCAGAAGAAAAACGAAGTTTATAATAGCTGGCGATCTGGAATATTAGACGAACTTAACATTACTGAAGAACAGAAACAGCGTATGGACGAAGCTCTTACTACGGCTGGTGTGACTTTTTCAATGGGAAAAGGTCTATATGGTAAATATAAAGCTTATCAAGCTGGACTGAAATCTGGCGGAAAAGCGGCAACTGATTCGACTGGTGCTACTTCTTCTGCTTCAGACGGGTCTGATATAGCTGGGGCTGTAGCAAATAAAGGAACGACTGCTGCTACCGAGTCTTCTTCTTCGTCGGCTGCTTCTTCTTCTTCGTCGGCTGCTTCTTCTTCTACTTCCGGTTCTTCCACAGCTGCCGACGATGCAGCAGATGCGGCAGGGGACTCTGGTGGTGTAGAATTGTCTAATCTTGCAGGAGCGGCTCCTCCTCTCCCAGACGAGTTGCCAGCGCCTACTAGTGGAATTTTAGGAGGAGGTGAAAACGTTGATGATGCTGAATTTGCCGAAGCTGCTGATTTACAAAATGTAGTGAATGCGGCAACTCAGCCAGCGGTAGATTTAGCAGGGCGATTTGGATCATCTGGTCTTGATTTACAAAATTCTAGTGGAGGAGCTTTTACAAGGACTCCGGCTTCTTCAACACCAGAAGAAGCAGAAGACGAAACTAAATCGGGAGGTGGTGATGAAGATGCTGAAGATGCTGAAGATGCTGAAGAAGATGTTGGCGACAATTTAGCAGAGGACGCTGGCGAGGAAGGCGGTGATTTAGCTGCTAGTGCTGCTGCTTCTGGTGCTACTGAAGCTGCCGG
>Ga0228669_1001367_pt1 | contig 9679 bp, 10 predicted proteins | sample 84DmetaG_FD_182700 | JGI IMG/M metagenome (GOLD analysis project Ga0228669, IMG submission 182700) | Seawater microbial communities from Monterey Bay, California, United States - 84D | ecosystem: Environmental > Aquatic > Marine > Coastal | place: USA: California | collected 2016-10-11 | reverse complement strand
GAAGTAATTTTTTCAAGTCATCTATCTATAGTGAATTCATTGATACAATACAAGAAAAAGAAATCGATGTGGTTGACGTTCCATTTGGCAAACAACTTACCCAATCCGACATAGATGTTCTTTCACTAAACTATGATAGCATCAATGCGCTAGGACATTCTTCGGGTTGCACCACTTTGTTTGAACAATGTGAAAGTATTGATGAAATAGGACATATTTTTTTGTTAGATCCAGTAAATACTGATTTATCAGGTAAAAAAGAGTACCGCGCAGAACAATATCATTCAATTAGTTTTATTTATGCAGTAAAATCATACAAAATTACGTTTGATCCGTTCGGTCTTCCGTTTGTTCCAGCATTCAAATTAACTCTTGAAAATCTGAATATTGATTTTGAAGATATTGATACAGTCCAGCCAACTATACACACCCTACGTATAGAAAATTATGGACATTCTGATATTCTTGACGAAATGTTGTCTAACATTATGCACAAAAGCAGGATTAGCGTCGGAAACAAACACCGAAGCCGCTATGAGAAACAGAAATACTTGGAATATATTTCTCAGCATATTGAGAAAACTATAAATTATCCCACATACCTCCTACAAAGTTGATATTATTTTCAAAAAAGAAAATACTATCTATTGTTTCGAAATCTAATTCTCTGTATTTAAACATAAAATTGTGATTATGTTTTGTAGATATTATTTGTATTGGTGCTTCTACAAGTGTGCTGTCGTAATACAGTTTGTCATAAATCCCATTTTTATAATAAATAAAATCACTGTATTTAATGAGCTCTGTATTTATATAACAGTCTGACGTAATCGGCGCATCTACCTCAAACTGTAACTCAATGTCTTCGTTATGAGATATGCCATTTAATTTTATAGTATCCAAACAATCGTTTGTATAAAACAAATTAGAGCTAGGTTTAAAAAGATTGATGGGGTCCATCGAAAGTTCGTTGGATATATAGTCCAAAATAAGAGTACCATAATTTCCAGTAACAATATCTTTTACATAAGTATTAATTTCACAACGAGTTGTTTGTTTTTCTTTATTTAAGAATGCTGGGCTTGAACAGTTGTATATATTAATGCTTAGGTAGTTTTTCTTTTTTTCATTAGGAAATAGCGATATTGGTGTGATTGACAATCTATCAGTATACTTTTGTATATAATTATTAATATATTCCGAGTTCTCGTCTGAAAGCTGAAAGTTCAAATAAAGACTTTTGGGTGATATCGTCAATGGTATGTTGAACCCGTTTTTTGAAAATGGATTGTACACCAAAGACGGCATACCCGACAACAACCCCCCTTGAACAATCTTCAATAATGACAATTTCATTATCAATAATTGTTTTGTGTATCATTGGTTTAAATTGTATACGATATAATTGATTTACTTTCGTGAATATGCATATTAAAATATTATAAGATTTACTACACTACAGGCTCGCGTCCACCAAATTAAAGTAATATTGTAATATTTGTGAACCCATATCATCGCCCATTTGTGCTAATCGGATCGAAAGTAATATGATTTCTTTTTTCAACGACGACGACAACAAATCGTTGTGCAGTATATCATAAATAAAATCATGGTTCGCGCTCAATATTTTATGCCCAACCGTATCAAAATTGGGTAACGCTGCAGATACTGAGAGCACGATATCTTTTCCAATTTCTTCTTTCAAATGATAGGGCGAAAATTGCGAAATGTGTAGAAAATTATCAAATGGTAAAAAGGTCGCTTCGTGATGCTGCAGTGGAATTTGAGAAGGCGCTCTATGAAATTGAAAACAATTTGCACTATTGATGTTAGAATAAGAGACGAACAAAGTTAGCAGACATCTAACGGTCTTAGATATCATATAATATTGCGGTATAAAACATTTTTTATATTCTGAATGTAAAATACTTAAAAAAATAGTACCATAATATTATTAAAATGACGAAGCTGATATTTGGATTATTAACTTTGTTTAATGTTTTTGTAAACGTAGACGCTTTTTCAATGAAACCTATGCCAAAGCAACATTTAGTTTTTTTCCCGGCTAGACTTCAACAACAGTTTCCAGGAGAAATGTACAACGAGTTTATTGCTAGACTCAAAGAGAAATACGAGGTTCACGTTGCCGGTGATAGTTTAGAAAAGAACAAAAAACTAATGAACGATTTAGAAGAAATGTGTGAGGTTGGCTATGATAATCTTGGATTTATTGCACATTCTAGCGGAGTTGCTGACTTGTGGAACATTTATGATACAATTCAGAAAAATGATAACAATTTGGGGGTTGACAAAATTGTCTTGATTGAACCGCTTGATTTGCAAATAAGTGCTAAAGTAGATGTTGAGAAATACATTCCATTCATTTCTTTGATTAACGACCTGGATTTATTAAACTATAAGTTTGATGCAGATATATTTAATGAAAAAATCGAAGAATTAATCGAAACGGATTATTTGCAGTTGTTGAAGGCAAACATATTTGGAAAATTTGAGACAGACATTGTTGATAGTTCGCACGATACTTCGCGGGATGTAGGTAATCGAAAACTTCTGGTAGTGAAACACGAAAAGTCGGAAAAATGGAGATTTGTACCAACGGTGCCACCATTGTCTTTTTTGGGTTCGGATTTGAAGAAGTTCCAGAGAAATATGGATGTTGAAGAAATAAAAATAAAACGATTTGGTCATTTCGATATACTGGATAGACCATGGGCCAATCTTATGAAACGCGCGACCCTTAGCAGCAACCTGACAGAGGATAATCGAGGCGAGTACATTGATACAATCGAAAATCTGATTGCCAAATTTTATTCTTAATTTACACAATATTCAGTAGGTTTATTATTCAATAAGTTAAGTTATATATTATATATATATGTATATCGTATATATAATATGTCATTTGTGACCAACCGTGTAGTCTCATTACCTGTAAGGATAAAAGAACCCAGTATGATATCTACATTCAGGCCTACGACAACAATTATGGATAATTCTTTATTAAATGGCGTCGATATAGGAATCCCTTTGAATATTATTGACAATGTCTTTACAAATCTGCATTATGGTCATGATATCACTACATCAAGGGTATTATTATTACAGTTTTTGATCGGCTATTATACCTATGGCAAGGACCGCTACAAAGACAGTATTGAATATTTCGAGGCATTGAAATCAAACCACACTTCTCAAATAAGTTGTGCGATACCCCCTAAAAAGGTTCAGCTATATGAGATGTTATACAAAAGAAGATATGCATATCAGCTCTCATATTGTGTAGTGTTTTATTGCATTAGTTTCATATTACTTAATGATGAGTATTGGTATTTGAATATTCCGCCTTTGTTCGCGCTTTATAGCACCGAGTACTATAAGCAGTTGAAGGATACGGTTGTAGGGTTCAAACCATTCTATGTTTCATCAATGTGGACATTTTCAGCAGTAATTCTGCCTTGTCTTTTACACGACCATGATTATTCTATTCTGCAAGATACGTCCGATTATGTACCTTGTTTCCTTTCGTTGTTTGCTTGTACTAACTTGGCGGATATCAAAGACATCGAAGAAGACACAATAAACAATGTGAAGACAATTCCGGTCTATGTTGGTGAAAAAAATGCAAAAGCTATAATATTGATAAGTTTGATTTTATCGTCATACATATTTGGCATTCATCCACGCTACTACGAACGACCAATTGTGAATGGTTTATTTGAAGTTCAGAATATTATTCTTTCCATTATCACATATATCTTGTGAGTGAAACAATTTAATAATTATTGTTTAGTTTGAAATAATAATAACTGGAAGATGACAAACATTATCTGCACTGGTTTGTGCATATGGACATTCGTATGTTATTCTGCCCTTTTTGTGTATTTTATCATTTTAAACGCAATCAGCAATGACAGGAAAAAAAATTGAAATTGTTATTATTGTTTATTGGCGTCTCATCATACCATTGATTGATAAAATCATGACACACATCGAAACGGACCCAAAGAAGATATGTTTGGCGCTTATTGAACAGACGAGAATCGAACGACTTTACGATCCCGTGAAAGATATTACTACCTTTGAGTTTGTATTTCCAGAATGGTTGAAACAAAATTATTCAGGAGAAACAGTGAAATGCTTGATAGATACGGTAACACCAATAATAGTGGAAGAAATGAATACAACTACGCAAAAAGAATGCTTTCAAGTAACTAGGGAAAACTGTTAATGAATTAGTAATAACAATATAATAAAATTTTACAAATAATTGTAAACTATCATGAAAGTTAAGATTTGCATATATTTTTCTTTTTGGTTCACATTTTGTGATGCATTTGCATATTCTTCGTCTTCCAGAAAGACGACGCTTCTCAGTGGTCGCAAGAAAAATATGGATATTGATATCTATTATGATGAAGATATATCAGATATATCTGAAGATTGTTATACGCGCGTTTATGTTGAAAAGATGAAACCATTATTCAATGCGAAAACAGAAATGCAAAAGAACTATTATCGAGATATAAACAACGACGACCTAAAAATTGTTATTGGAACCGGTCCGGCGGGTACGGGAAAAACATTGTTTCCAACACAACATGTTGCAAAACTACTGAAAGAAACTGATATGAAAATTGTTTTTACGCGACCATTAATAAGCGTAGATGAAGAACTTGGATATTTGCCCGGCGATATAAACCAGAAAATGGATCCATGGATTATACCGATATTTGATGTGTTGCGCGAGTTTTATACTCAAAAAGAAATTAATTTTTTTATTGCGGAAAAAAGGATTGAAATCGTTCCATTGGCATTTATGAGAGGTCGTACGTTCAAAAATACATTTGTTATTGGCGACGAATTACAGAACACCAGCAATCGACAATTACTCATGCTATTGACGCGATTGGGTGAAAATAGTAAAATGGTTATAACCGGTGACGTTAATCAGTGCGATAACAACGAAAATGGTCTTATGAGTTTGTTGAACAAAATACAAAATTATTGTCTGAATATCACAGAACTGAGGGAAAAGGGTATTGCGTTGAATAAGTTTACAGAAGATGATATACAACGAAGTCCTATTATCGAAACAATATTGGACATCTACAAAAGTTCTTGATATTTTTATAATCGATGCCTACAAAAAATTGAAAACAATATAATCATCATTCGTATCTCTAGACAGATATTGCATCATGGATTTTCGCGCGAAACTTGAAACAAAGGGGTATTGCGTAATCCCGGATGTCTTGAACAGAGAAGAGTGTTTGCAAGCATACAATATGTTTCATGAGTGGAAAGGTAGTATCCCAAATCATGATAAAATTCACTATAATGTTGATCCGCATGGTATTTACAAATATTTGGGCGTGGGTCATACAAGACACGCATGGTTTATTCGAACCAGGGAAAAGGTTCAAAATATTTTCAAAGAATTATGGGGGTGCGACGAATTGGTCGTATCTTTCGACGGTTCTTGTTACATTCCAAAAGATTTGAAGAAAAAGGATAAATGTTGGTTGCATAGCGATCAGGCACCTATTAACGAAGGTCTTCAATGCATTCAAGGATTTGTTTCCGTTACGGAAAATTCGGAAAGGACTTTTGTTGTATACGAAGGCACTCATAAAATGCACTACCAATATTTTAAAGACAAGGGGATACAAAATAGCAAAAACTGGAATAGAATTTCGGAAGATGATGTTGAAAACATGAAAGATTTGAGGAGAGTTCTTCATGTTCCCGCCGGCTCACTTGTTATTTGGGATAGCAGAACATTTCATCAAAATCAATATGGAGCTCCAAAATCAGAAGAACGATTGGTTCAATATGTTTGCTTTCTTCCTAAAAATCACCCTAAAAATACAAAAAGTATGAAGGCAAAACGATTGAAATATTATAATGAACGACGCACAACTTCGCATTGGCCGTGTCCAATTCGAGTAAATAGTTTACAACCGCAAACGTACGGAGATAATTCGCGATTAATTGATTATTCATCATTGACATCACCAAATCTGCAAGAGTTTGAAAGCGAAATTATGAAGCTTTTGTAGTTTCTCTAATAAAATGATTAAAAGTGTTTTATACTATACTGTATTATACTATATACTATATTATGCCAATAATCGCTCCACCATGGATATTTTACATTATTGAAAATAATGGCTACACATATGCTGGGGTCTCTCCTGATCCAATTCGTCGTCTTCGGCAACATAATTGCGAAATAAAAGGCGGTGCAAAATATACAACGAGCAAAGGATGTGGTTGGAAACACATTTGCCTCGTCAGTGGGTTTCGTAATAAAATAGAAGCATTTCAATTCGAATGGGCTGTAAAACATGCGCCACCTAGGAATGTTGGTGGAATAGAAAGTCGCATTAAAAAATTACATATCATTTTTAATAGAGATAAATGGACATCAAAATCACCACTTGCATGTGAAGTTCCTTTAGAATTACAATGGAAGTCGCTTCCAAATAGTGGAAATAAAAATTGGATTGAAGAGCTGGAGAAACCCAGCTATATCAACGAAAGTTTCGATTTGTCTTAATTTTACGCATTCAAATATTTAGAATGTCAGAAAATATAGTTGAATTTTTAAGATGTCTGAATAAAATTAGACATTTTGAATGATTAATGGTGTAAATTGTGAAGAGTTTCAGCAACCATTAAAAAATAACGAACATAAATTATAACACAATCTCATCGCCCACTAGCCAAATTGTCATTATAGCGAAAAATTCATAATGATATTATTAGTTTCATCAAGATATTCCGGTATATATGGCGGAACCAGTGATCGCGATTGAACCTGGGACCAATCATTTATTAATGCTTCGGTTGTTAAATAATTAATTATCTCGCCACAATCTGGGCGTTCGGAATGGTCTTTTACGGTCAATAGTTGTATAAGATTATTCAAACGGTTATCAAAGAGCATATTTAATGACAATTGAATATTCAATATCATTTTGAACATAATATCTTTGTTCATTCCTTGCCATGGGACATGAGATCCGGTCATTTCGTATAAAATGATACCCAGTGCCCAAATATCACTTTTGAAGTGAACCAACTTATCAGTTATCGTTTCAGGGGCAAAATATACAGGGGTTCCGCCCACATTTTTGTCCGTTTCGTTTTCCTTTCTTGAAATTCCAAAATCAGCTAATAATATATGACCCGAGTTATCGATAAGAATATTTTCTAGTTTCAAGTCACCAAATATGATACCGTTGGAGTGTATCGTACTGAGCCCGCATAAAATTTCACTGAAATAAAATAGACATGTGTCGTAATCTAATGCACCAGATTTCACACAAGAGTACATGTCGCCCCTTGAAGCAAAATCCATAACAAAATATACGTTTAACGGGTCTTGCAGACAGAAGTGCAATCTATTAATAAATTTTGAATCATTTAGTTCTCTCCACATATCACGTTCCCTAACAGCAATGTTGTAACTATTATTTGTCAATCTCTTTTTGGACATGATCTTGATAGCTGCGAATGTTTGGGTTTTTTTACAGAGGGCTTTTACAACCGTTGCAAATCCACCAGATCCAATGATTGACAATATCTGATAATCACTGATGTCTGGTTCACTTGATGTAATGGTAGTACATTCTTTGATTGTTGTTGTCCACAACGGATAAAGCCTTTGTTCTTTTGATATATCTTCACACGCTACGAGATATATACTACCGTGTCTATCATCTTTCTTGATTGCATCAAAGGTTTTACTTACATTTTCAACGGGTCCTTCTAAAATCTGTAAAATTGAGGATGTAGATTGGTCCCAAATCAATATCCCACCAATATTTAAAGAACTGTTATTTTTTCGAGACCTACGAATAATATCTTCCATTTCACGATTTGCTTTGGATCTTAAAACCGATTTATACACAATCCGAGTATACATGTTCTCGATAGTAACATTGCGGGTAATCTTTTCTCCTGACATTATTGATTGCTTGTCCTTTCTTAAAATGATGTGTCCCTGAAATAGTTTCAATTTTTAAAAGGATGTTAAAAATGGCTTCGAGTGCGATTTTGATAAAGTTGAACAAAACGGAAGAGTTGTAAATGTATTTTACATCGCTAATTTTATCACATCAAAATAAGGATGTAACCGAAAGTTTTGATTTGTCTTAGAGTTAAATTTAAAGAAAATAATGTTTCCGGTTGAACCCTACGATATTATTGTCTACAAGTAATTTTATATAGATGAAATTTAAAACCAAGAAGATAATCGAAACTAGAGACAAGGCAAGGACATTGTTATCATTGAGCTCATCCAAAATACCAACTTTCAAAAAATGAATATCAACTATGTAGTTCAGTATGTATGAACTTAAAACTGAAGACAAAGATGCTATCAAAAATATACTAAATAATTTGTTTTTAATAATTTCTATGATTGCGCGACCAACTGGTATTGTGTTTATCATTTCGCGTTTGTATTTATAATAATACATAACTACGAACAATGATAGTATTGATATAACTATTTTCGTGATAAACATAGGAACGTTTGTAAATATTTTTATCGGAAAAGAAAGTAACACTGATGCGGTTGAAATCGGTGTGGTGCAAACGGTTGTGCACCATAAAAAAAATGCAATATTAAACCCATATACCATACCTAACTTTATCGCATAATACACAAATATAGTTATAAAAATAAATGAAATGATATAAAAAGATTGCATATCTATATCATCCGATTTTGTGTATTCATACATAATATTTCTTATCATATCTATAATTTTATGTATATATTGAAACTATATAAAATTATTGACTTACTGATGGTATCAGAACAAGATATATATCATGCCTCAAACGCTAAATTTTATCACATACTTATTCTTTTTTTTTTCACAATTTGACAGTTTCTTGCATAACTTCAACATTGTGATTTTTTTCGTATTGAACCTTTTTAAGTACAGAATATATCACATAAGCTCAAAAGAACGACGCAACTTGCTCATTAAAAGTATTGCAAACTATAAGTACTTTTGCAACAAATATGATGAAAACGGCGAACCAATTGGTCTCATCATACATAAGAGCATAGTCCCGGTATTTTTCATATTCAACAAAGAATTTAGACCTGATTATATTTCCGTGGTATGTAAAAAAGTATTTTATGATGACCTTGTGCGCAATAAAAAGTCAAAAGAAGATATTGTTCTTGATGACAATTATATTCCGCGCGAATGTAGCAACCGCGCGAGTAATCAGATCGATTACATTACAAAAACGGGTGAATATGGATATTTTCAGTACAACAGTCGTAAAATAAATCTACAGGAAATGTCTCCTCACTGCACATTGTCTTTTTATCCAAAACAGAAAGAATTATTTCAAGACATAATGACATTTTATAAATCCAATCATTTTTGCAAACTATATTTGAGTGGTCCTCCTGGGACAGGGAAAACTTATTTTGGATATTTGATGGCTCAGAAATTAAACTGTTATTTGTGCGATGTTTACAAAGGTAATGAACCATCGTGCAACTTTACTGAGATTTATACACAGACCAAAGTCTCTTCTCAGCGTCCTCTTGTCGTCATACTAGACGAAGTTGATATTCTTGTATCTGATATTCATTTGAATTCAAATGATAATCATAAAAAATATA
>Ga0228669_1001355_pt1 | contig 9766 bp, 7 predicted proteins | sample 84DmetaG_FD_182700 | JGI IMG/M metagenome (GOLD analysis project Ga0228669, IMG submission 182700) | Seawater microbial communities from Monterey Bay, California, United States - 84D | ecosystem: Environmental > Aquatic > Marine > Coastal | place: USA: California | collected 2016-10-11 | reverse complement strand
AAAAACTTGCGATCATCCCTGCATTTTGGCGGAGGCGTTGATTGGCGATGGGGCGGGTGTAACCGCCGGAAAGCGCCACCACGCGCAGAATATTTTGATGCGCAATTAAGGGTGCATAGCTGTTGTTCACTTCTGGCAGGGTCAGTTTCAAAATAACAGATTGATCAGCGTTTAACCGATCCAGTTGGGTTAAAATTTCGTCGCATAACAGTGTTTCTGACACGGCTTTATCCGCGCTTTGAATATTAATTTCAGGTTCGATGATTGGAATCAAACCATGTTCCAGGATCGTTTGCGCGACGTCAAATTGTTGCGCGACAATTGCGGCAATGCCCTTTGCGTTCGCAGAATGGATTACAGAGCGCATTTTGGTGCCAAAAATCCCTGCATCCGTGGCGCGCCTCAGCAGCGCGTCTAAGCCCGGTATCGGCTTTAAGATTTGCACGCCGTTTTGCGCCTCTTCCAAGCCCTTATCAATTTTCAGAAACGGCACCACGTTGCGCGTGCTCCATAAATAATCGGCAACGCTTATCTCACCGACCTGCCGCATCATGGTGTCTTCAAAGAGGATCGCCCCAATGATTTTGCGTCCATCAAATGCGGGCGCGGTCATCAGCCGGCAACGCATCTCGTGGATCAGGGTGAACATCTCTGCGTCGGATTGGTAGGCGTTGGTTGAAATTCCGTATTCAGCAAGCGCCTTGGGCGAGGAGCCACCGCTTTGATCGAGCGCAGCGATAAAACCCTGCCCCGTGGAAATTTGGTCCATTTGCGTAAGAGTGCTCAATGCGCCATCCTTTTTTTCAAAATGCGTTGTCCTGCCCGCTCAAAACGCAGGCAGACTGCCACCTTCTATCTTAGGGAAAGGTGGCAGCGCAAATATGATAGCGCCAACATATTGAAAAAAGTGATTATTTTTTAAAAAAAAGGGTGCCTGATACGGATGCTCGCTTACTTTTGCGTGAGCGCAGCGACGCCAGGCAATGTTTTGCCTTCCATCCATTCCAAGAAAGCGCCCCCTGCGGTTGAAATATAGCTGAAATCCTGCGCAGCACCGGCTTTGTTCAAGGCAGCAACGGTGTCTCCGCCGCCCGCCACCGAGATAAGCTTGCCAGCTGCGCTCAGCGCTGCGGCTTTGCGCGCTGCGGCGTTGGTCGCGCGATCGAAAGGCTCTAATTCAAAGGCGCCCAATGGGCCGTTCCAAACCAGTGTTTTGGCTGCCTCGAATACGGAAGCGATGGTGTCAACCGTATCGGGCCCAGCATCTAAGATCATCGCGTCTTTTGGGCAGGACGCGGCGGGCAGGGTTTCATGGGGCGCATGGGCTGCAAAGGCGCGGGCGACCACAATATCCGAAGGCAAGATGATTTCGCAGCCGGCAGCCTTGGCTTTCGCCAAGATGTTTTGCGCTGTATCTGTCATTTCATGTTCGGCCAAAGACGCGCCGATTGCATGGCCTTGAGCGGCTAGAAACGTGTTGGCCATTCCCCCGCCGATCACCAAATGATCCACTTTAGTGACCAAATTGCCCAGAAGATCGAGCTTGGTTGAAACTTTTGCACCGCCCACCACGGCCACCACTGGGCGCTGCGGCGCGCCCAAAGCCGCCTCTAGGGCTTGCAGCTCAGCTTGCATCAAACGTCCTGCGCAGGCTGGAAGATGGTGGGTCAGGCCTTCGGTGCTGGCATGCGCGCGATGCGCTGCGGAAAACGCATCATTGCAGAAGATATCCCCCAACGCGGCCAGGGCGGCGGCAAATTCTGTAGTATTGGCTTCTTCATCTGCGTGAAAGCGGGTGTTTTCTAACATGAGAATTTGCCCTTCTCGCAACGCCGCGCTGGCGGCTTCGGCTTTGGCTCCGATTGTGGCATCGGCCCAAATTACGGATTGTCCAAGCGCGGTTTCCAATGCGGGGATCAGCTGTTTCAGACTTAGTGCGGGGCTGGCAACGCCTTTGGGCCGGCCAAAATGGGCCATTAGAATGGGCATGCCTTTAGCCGCTAATATGTCTTTCACGGTTGGAACAATTTTTTCGATCCGCGTGGCGTCGCTGACTTTGTCGGCCTTCATCGGAACGTTGATATCGACGCGCAGAAGCACCTTTTTACCCGATATGTCCATATTATCTAAGGTTTTCCAGCCCATCTATTTCCCGCTTTCTTTCACTAAATTGATTCGATTCAAGCTCTGTATAAATGATCTGACGCGCGGTGCACCTTGTTCCCCAAAGGAATCCAGCATAGGAAGCTGCACCAGTTATCAGAAAGGATCGATCATGGCCGAGAAAAAGGCATCTAAAGCGAAGGCGAAACCGGCGGCAAAAAAGCCTGCTGCAAAGAAAACAGCGGCAAAATCTAGCCCCTATAAAGATCCTGAGAATACAATCTTGATTGAATTGAAATCGGGAACTGTCGTGATTGAACTTTTACCCGATATCGCGCCTGGACATTGCGATCGTATGAAAGAATTGGCGCGCAGCGGTGCCTATGACAATGTGTGCTTTCACCGCGTGATTGATGGTTTTATGGCGCAAACCGGGGATGTTAAAAATGGCAATATGGAAGCCGATTTTGATCTGCGGATGGCGGGAACGGGCGGTTCTGAATTGCCCAATTTGAAAGCTGAATTTTCAGGCATCCCGCATGATCGTGGCACGATCGGAGCAGCGCGCAGCGCCAATCCTGACAGCGCAAACAGTCAGTTTTTTATAAATTTCGGCGATAATCACTTTTTGAACCGGCAATATACGGTCTATGGGCGCGTGTTGACCGGAATGGAATTGGTGGATGAGATCGAGCGCGGTGAGCCGCCGATGACCCCGGATCGTATGATTAGCATGAAAGTGGCGGCCGATGTTTAAACTAAGCGCGTTATGCGCCGTTTTAAGCGGGCCGGCCTTGGCGGCGGGTTTGGTGATTGAGGTCGCAGGCGAGCAAAGCAAGGGAACAGTTACCATTGATTTGTTTGAAGAGATCGCCCCGCAACATGTTGAGCGCCTCACCACGCTGGCAAGCGCGGGTGCCTATGATGACGTGGTGTTTCACCGTGTGATCGAAGGGTTTATGGCGCAAACTGGGGATGTGGAATTCGGAAAAGCCGGAGGCAACACCTCCATGGCAGGGCGGGGCGGGTCTGATTTGCCAGATCTGCCTGCAGAATTTTCCGATACGCCCTATGATCGCGGGGTAATTGGGATGGCGCGTGCGCAGAACCCCAACAGCGCCAATAGCCAGTTTTTCATCATGTTTGCCGAAGGATATTTTCTGAACGGGCAATATACGGTGGTGGGCAAAGTCACTGACGGAATGGATGTGGTGGATGCGATCAAGCTGGGCAAAGGCGCCAATGGCGCGGTTTTGGGCATGCCCGATAGTATGTCGAAAGTCACAGTGACCGACTAAATCAGCCGGTTTTGAACATTTAAACGCGCCTCGGGCTCAGCCTCTGCCTGAGGCGCGTTTTTTATGTCACCAATTGCACCAGTGCGTGGCGCTTTTTACCAGCGCTCAGCTTGATTGGGCTGCCAAATGCAGCCGCATCCAGCATTAGGCCAGCATCGGTGAGCGGCTTATCATCCAGTTTGGCGCCATTTTCTGCGATCAAACGTTTGGCTTCTTTGCCCGATTTCACCAATCCTGCTTTGACGATCAACTGTACAATCGAAATTCCAGCGCCCAGATCTTCTGCGGTTAACTTCACGGTTGGTAAATCATCGCCAATGCCGCCTTTTTCAAACACTTCACGCGCCGTGGCTTGGGCTTTCTCGGCGGCATCTGCGCCGTGTAACAGCTTGGTTACTTCATGCGCTAAAATGGCTTTTGCTTCATTGATCTCAGAGCCTTCCAGCGCGCCCAGCCTCTCACATTCACCGACCGGCAGCTCTGTGTAAAGTTTTAAAAATCGCCCCACATCCGCATCTGTGGTGTTGCGCCAAAATTGCCAAAACTCATAAGGGCTGCGCATATCTGCATTCAGCCAAACCGCCCCATCAAGAGATTTGCCCATTTTCTTTCCGTCTGAGGTGGTCAGAAGCGGTGAGGTTAAGCCGAACACCGCGTTGTCAACCACGCGGCGCGTCAGATCGATTCCATTGACGATATTGCCCCACTGATCCGATCCCCCCATCTGCAGCAGGCACCCATAGCGCTGGTTGAGCTCTAGAAAATCATAGGCTTGTAGGATCATGTAATTGAACTCAAGAAAGGATAGTGATTGTTCACGATCCAGCCGTGATTTCACGCTTTCAATACTGAGCATGCGATTCACCGAAAAATGCCGTCCAATATCTCTTAGAAATCCCAAATAGTTCAATTCATCCAACCATTCGGCATTATTGATCATCAGCGCATCGGAAGGCCCATCACCATATGTGATATAAGAAGAAAACGCGTTTTTGATGCCGGCGATATTTTCGTCAATCTTGGCGGGTGTCAGCAATGGGCGTTCATCCGCCCGAAAGCTGGGATCGCCCACTTTCGTCGTGCCACCACCCATCAGCGTAATCGGGCGCCCGCCGGTTTTTTGCAACCAGCGCAACATCATAATTTGAATGAGACTGCCCACATGCAACGATTGGGCAGTTGCATCAAAGCCAATATAACCGGGCATCCCGCCCGCCAGTAAGGCTTTGTCTAAGCCCTCATAATCCGTGCAATCGGCCAAAAATCCACGAGACATCATGATGTCAAGAAAATCAGATTTGGGTTGAAAGCTCATGGGTGGCCTCACATAGTTATTTTTAAGCGCTTCTATACTGCGGAAGCCGGGCAAGGAAAAGGGATCTTCGTGGAAAAGCTTGTAACGGCGGTTGGCGCGATGTCTGGTACATCTTTGGATGGGGTGGATGTGGCGGAAATCACCACGGATGGTCAGAAAATCGCCTCGTTTGGGGCAAGCGCCTATCACCCTTATAGCGCGGCTGATCATAATATTTTGTCTTTGGTGCTTGGGAAGTGGCCCGAGGCGCAGGGGCTAGAGACAGCGCGCGGGCTTATTCATCAGCGGCATTTAGAGGCCTATCAGATGCTTGATGTGGCTGAGCTATATGGGTTTCATGGGCAAACTCTGGCCCATGATCCAAGGGGAAGGGGAACCCACCAATTGGGCGATGGGCACGTTTTGGCGCAAAGGCTTGGCAAGCCCGTTGTTTGGGATTTTCGCAGCAAGGATGTGGCGCTGGGCGGACAGGGCGCGCCTTTGGCCCCGTTTTTTCATTTTGCCTGCGCGCAATGGGCGGGTTTGAACACGCCAGTGGCGTTTTTAAACTTGGGCGGTGTCGGCAATCTCACATGGCTCAACCCAAGCTGCGCGGCACCTGAAGAAAAAGCTGCCCTGCTCGCCTTTGATACGGGCCCGGCCAATGCCCCGCTGAACGATCTGATGCATCATCGTTTGGGGCAACCCGTCGATCAAGAGGGGCGCTTGGCCACCACGGGGCAGGTTGATCCAAAATTGCTGTCGCGTTGGAAAATGCATCCTTATTTTTTTCAAAATGTTCCAAAATCCTTGGATCGCGACGCGTTTTCGGCAGAGCTTGCAGAACTGGCAGATATGTCTTTGCCAGATGCTTTGGCCACCGCGGTGGCCTTTGCCGCATTTGGCGTGGCGGAGGCGGTTGAGCGCTGCCCAATTGCGCCCGCTGCACTTTACCTTTGCGGCGGTGGTCGCCACAATTTGGCGCTTTGTGATGCGATTTGCGCGCAAGTGGCCTGTCCTGTGCAGCCTGTAGAAGCGATTGGTCTGAACGGAGATATGTTGGAGGCCCAGGCTTTTGCGTATTTGGCGGTGCGGGTGCTTCGAGGGCTGCCCATTTCTGCTCCAATGACAACCGGGGTGCCTCAACCTATCTCGGGGGGGCGCATCGCGGGTCTTGATTTTTAATCTGAAAGTTTAAAAAATATTCCCTGTGGGCTTTGAACAAAGCGGGCTGAAGATCCCGGACGGGGCGGGTCAAAAAACAGCATAGACTTTGCCCGATTATTTACCTAAAAGCGGCTTACGTTAGCGCTAACAATTGTTTTATTTGATGGTGGCTGGCAGCCGGTTATAAAAGCCCAACGAAAAGAGGTGCTGACATGGTTTCACGCGTTATTCCCGTTGATCCGTTTGATTTGGTGATATTTGGTGGCACAGGTGATCTTGCAAAACGAAAAATTATTCCTGGTTTGTTTCGGCGTTTTGCGGCGGGTCAAATCCCGGCTGAGGCCCGCATTATTGGGGCGGCGCGCGCCAATTTGGACACGCCGACTTACCGGGCGATGCTGCGTGACGCGATTCTTGAATTTGGGGTCAAAAACCCAGATGCGGATGTTTTGGCCGGGTTTTTAGAGCGCTTTGATTATGTTGCAATCGACGCGATGGGGGAGCCTGGCTGGGAAGAGCTGGCGAAGAAAATGCGACCCGATACGGTGCGTGCGTTTTACTTTTCGGTTGCGCCAAGCCTGTTTGGCGCCTTGGCCGAACGGTTGCACAAGCGCGGCATCGCCCTTTCGGATAGTCGGATCGTGGTCGAAAAGCCGTTTGGCCGTGATTTAAAAAGTTCGCAGCAATTGAACGCCACATTGTCAGAACATTTCAGCGAAAAGCAGATCTATCGTATTGATCATTATTTGGGCAAAGAAACCGTACAAAATTTGATGGCGATCCGTTTTGGAAATATGCTGTTTGAGCCGCTCTGGAATGCGCAATATGTTGATCATATTCAAATCACTGTTGCGGAAACCGTGGGCGTGGGCGGGCGCGGCGAATATTATGATAAATCCGGCGCGATGCGCGATATGGTGCAAAACCATTTGATGCAGCTGCTATGCTTGATCGCGATGGAGCCGCCCGCACAATTCAATCCCGATGCGGTGCGCGATGAAAAGCTGAAGGTGATCAGAGCCTTGGACGCCGTACCAGCGCATCATATTGTGCGGGGGCAATATGCCAGCCCAGACGGTCAAGAAAACTATCGCCAGGATGTGAATAATCCGCGCTCTTTCAGCGAAAGCTTTTTGGCTTTGAAAACCCATATCGGGAATTGGCGTTGGGCCGGTACCCCCTTTTATTTGCGCACGGGCAAACGCTTGCGCGCCCGCAGTTCGGAAATTGCTGTGGTGTTCAAAGAGACGCCACATTCTATTTTTGGCCCAGAAGCGGGCAGCCATCGCAACGCGTTGGTGATTCGCCTACAACCGGATGAAGGCATCACAATGGATGTTACGATCAAAGAGCCGGGCCCGGGCGGCATGCGCTTGGTTGACGTTCCTTTGGATATGACCTTTGCCGAGGCGTTGGGCCCTGAGGCCGAAGAAGTGCCAGATGCGTATGAGCGCTTGATCATGGATGTTATTCGGGGCAATCAAACGCTGTTCATGCGCGGGGATGAAGTGGAGGCGGCTTGGCAATGGACCGATCCGATCATTGAAGATTGGGAAAAGCGCAATGATGTGCCCAAACCTTATGAAAGTGGCAGTTCTGGCCCCGAGGATGCGCTGATGCTGATGCATCGTGATGGTCGCAAATGGCGGGATATAAAATGACCTATCAGTTCGAAGAATACCCCACGCGCGCGGCGCTGGTCGAAAAGCTTAGTCAGGCCTTGATCGCCGATTTACGCAAGGCGCTGTCCCGCCAATCGACGATCAGTTTTGCGGTTCCGGGCGGCACCACACCTGGGCCAATTTTTGACCAACTCTGCCAAAGCGATCTGGACTGGGCGCGGGTGAATATTTTACTGAGCGATGAACGCTGGGTGCCCAGCGATAGCCCGCGCTCGAATACCGCCTTATTGCGCAACCGTTTGCTGGTGGGCCCGGTTGAGGCAGCCAGCTATGTGCCGCTTTACGCCGATTATGCAACGCCGGAAGACGCGATGGAGCCGTTATCGCACCAGCTAAAAGCCTGTTTACCACTGTCGGTTTTGCTGCTTGGAATGGGGGCGGATATGCATACGGCCTCGCTGTTTCCGGGCGGCGATCAACTGTCCTTTGCGCTGGGCGATAGCGCGCCGCCTTTGGTCGCGATGCGCGCGCCGGATGCGCCTGAGCCTCGTGTCACCCTCTCTGCTGCGGTTTTGAACGCTGCGCAATACAAACATTTGGTTATTTTTGGGGCTGAAAAACGCCAAGCATTAGAACAGGCGCAAAGCTTGCCTGCGCAAGAGGCACCTATTATGGCCGTGCTTGCCGGCACCACGGTGCATTGGGCCGACTGACAAGCATAGCGCTAGGCAAAAGCAAGGGGATAAGGATGTTTGATGCGTTAAAGCGCCATTGGGATGCGCAAAAACAACAGCCCATTATGGCGCTTTTTGAGGCCAAAAACCGGGCAGAACAATTTTCAGTTCAGGCCGATGATTTGCTGTTGGATTACTCTAAAACTCGGATCGATGCGATTGCGCGCAAAGGCTTGCTGGATTTGGCGCAAGCGCGCGGATTAGAAGAGCGCCGCCTAGACATGTTTCAGGGCGCCGCGCTCAATGAAACCGAAGGACGGGCCGTGTTGCACAGCGCATTGCGCAATTTAGACGGGCCAGATGTCTTTGTGAACGGCCATAACGTGATGCCCGATGTGCAAGAGGCGTTGCAGCGGATGACCCATTTTTCCGAAGACCTGAGGAGGGGGCGATTTCAGGGGCCCGGAGGGCCAATCACCGATATCGTAAACATCGGGATTGGAGGGTCAGATTTGGGCCCCGCCATGGCTTGTTTGGCCTTGGCACCCTATCATGATGGCCCCAAATGCCATTTCGTTTCAAACGTCGATGGAGCCCATTTGCATGATATTTTACAAAATCTGGACCCAACGCGCAGTTTATTTATCATAGCATCAAAAACCTTTACCACGATCGAAACCATGACCAATGCGCAAACTGCGAAAGCGTGGTTGGCCCAGCATGTGACGGATCCAGGGGCGCAATTTGTGGCGCTTTCCACCGCGCAGGAAAAAACCAAAGCTTTTGGGATTGCCGCCGAGCGGGTGTTTGGCTTTGCCGATTGGGTCGGTGGGCGCTATTCGCTTTGGGGCCCTATTGGGCTGAGTTTAATGCTGGCGATTGGCCCAAATGCGTTTCGCGATTTTCTGCGCGGTGCGCAATCCATGGACCGGCATTTTTGCACCGCAGAGCTATCGCAAAATATGCCAGTTATGCTCGCGCTTGTGGGGCTGTGGCATCATCAGGTTTGCGGCTTTGCCACCCGCGCCGTGCTGCCCTATGAACAGCGCTTGAGCCGTTTGCCTGCCTATCTGCAGCAGCTCGAAATGGAAAGTAATGGCAAGCGCGTTGATATGAACGGTCAAGATTTGCCATATCCGTCAGGTCCGGTTGTCTGGGGCGAACCTGGCACCAATGGCCAGCACGCTTTTTATCAACTGATTCACCAAGGCACCGCGGTTGTGCCCTGTGAGTTTATGGTTGCGCGGGAAGGCCATGAAGCATCGCTTGACACGCATCACCGGCTTTTAATCGCCAATTGCTTGGCCCAGTCAGAGGCCTTGATGCGCGGCCGCACATTGGAGCAAGCCCGCCAATTGATGATAGCGCAGGGGTTAATTGGCGATGAATTGGAGCGGCAGGCGCGGCATCGCGTCTTTCCCGGCAACCGTCCTTCAACCACGCTCATCTATCCACGGCTTAGCCCGTTTGTTTTGGGGCAGATTATTGCTCTTTATGAACATCGCGTATTTGCCGAGGGGGTTATTTTGGGAATCAATAGTTTTGACCAATGGGGGGTCGAACTGGGAAAAGAACTGGCCCGCGATATGGAGCAGTTGCTCAGTGGCG
>Ga0228669_1001334_pt1 | contig 9862 bp, 13 predicted proteins | sample 84DmetaG_FD_182700 | JGI IMG/M metagenome (GOLD analysis project Ga0228669, IMG submission 182700) | Seawater microbial communities from Monterey Bay, California, United States - 84D | ecosystem: Environmental > Aquatic > Marine > Coastal | place: USA: California | collected 2016-10-11 | reverse complement strand
CTTACCCTAAAAATAAAATTAAACCTAAAAAAGTACAACATAAAATTAAACCTAAAGTTAAAAGTGATACACATAGGGAGGAAGTAATTAAAGAATATAGATATAAAAGTATAAGCATACTTTGGGGTTTAATTAAAATAAAATACTAAGATGAATTATGACACCAAAAGAAAAAGCTGAAGAATTAATTATAAAAATTTCTGAATGTGGAGAAGATGGGACAATGTATGTTGAAACGGTTAAACGTATAGCAAATATTTTTATAGATGGTAGAATACAAAATGCTACTCCAAAACAGAAAACATACTGGAAATTAGTAAAAAAAGAAATAGAGAAATTATGAAAAGTTTAACAGAAAGAAAGGTTATCGAGTGGGCAACCGAAAGAGGTTTAATCAAAGAAGAAAACGCACCTAAGCAGTTTATTAAGCTAACAGAAGAAGTAGGAGAGTTGGCAAGTGCCTTACTAAAGAAAGACCCATACGAAACAATAGATGCAATAGGGGATATTCAAGTCGTTTTAATCATACTTTGTGAGCAACTAGGTATAAACTATAAAGAGTGTTTAGAAAGTGCCTACAATGAGATTAAAGATAGAAAAGGTAAGTTAGTAGATGGTAGTTTTATAAAGGAATAACGTACTCGGGTATGTTGTCGTTGCGGATTAATAACTAAAAACATTATAAAATGGTAAAAATTATATTAGAAGATTGGCAAGTAAAGAACTTGCGTGAGTATTTTGGACATAATGATAAAACACAAACATCACATTGGGCATATGAGGTTTTTAATAAAGCCTATAAAGAGCAATGCAATATACCCATTGTTGTAAAATCGTTGCCACAAGAAAATTATTGCAAGGTATGCAAATTACCCACGGATGGAAAAAAGTGTTATAGTGAGCGATGCCCTGTTTAGTGGCTATGTTTTACAACGGTTTGTATATGGCACGTAGCCACTCACAGACCTAAGCAAAAGATAAAATTATTTAATAAACGCACGTAGTTAAAAAAGCCTGACGGGCTATGTGCTATATACTTTGTTAGGCAACGTTTATTATGGTAAGAAAATTGAAAAAAAACGAAACCACAACACCTTACACCAACGTAAGAGAAGTAAATGCAGGTGATACAGTTTTATGTGTCCCCGAAAACATGGTAACAGAAATAATTCAAAGAGGCTACGCTGAAAATGACCAAAGTATTATGATTAATATAAACGGTCATGTGTTGTGGTTAAAGAGCGATGAGTTTTTGGAAGATTTCAGAAAGGTTAATGTTGCCTAACGTTGAAATAAGCAAACGTTTTAATGTTGCTTTATGGAATGTTATTGCAAAAAAAAGGGTAGTTATTAGCTACCCTTTTTTAATTCTATATCATTACTTATGAAGTAACAATAGTCGCAGTTCCAAATAAAGTAATTAAAGCAGCTTCATCAGCAGCATCTAAAAAGTTCGCTGGTATTTTTTCTTGACCAACAAACGTTAATTGATATCCTGAAACATCACCTAATGCAGTACCATTTGAGATAGTACCAGTTGTAACATCCATACCTCTCTCTAAACCAGCTAAGAAGAAATTACCATTGTTATCTTTTACAACAATATTAGGTCTACCATAAGCTAATAATTTCACTATTTTAGTAGTTGCAGCATCTTGTTTTTTCAACTGAATAGATAAAGTTTGCTCTACAAATGTAGTACCATTTTCTCTAGATGAATTGATAGTTTGCTCAAATGAGTTAGTACCTTTCAATTCAAATTTATACAAGTTAGATACACCAGTAACCGTTGATATCATGTCTGTATCTGTAACATCATAAGTCTTTGCAGTAATGTCTCCGTAGTTAATGAAATAGATAGCCTCTAAACCACCTACTACATCCTTACAAACCTCCGCACGACCATTCCCTAATAAACAAGCCATTTTTTAAAGTTTTTAGTTATAAAAAAAGGAGGAGTATTTTACCCCCCCTTTAATTTGAATTTATTTAATTATTAATTTGCAGCGTTTGTAATTCCGTAAGTTACGATATCTTCAACATTTGCATATTGAACACCAGCAGTCATTCTCATGATAATTCTTACATTTTTAGAACCGTCTAAATCAGCCATATCAATAACTTTAATTTCGTTTTGGTCTGAAAGTAAACCAGTTCCGAAAAATAAGTTTGATTTTTCAGCAGCTAACATTTGGTTTGCAGTTAAACCTTCAGCCACTACTAATGGAATACCATCGAACATTAAATCTCCAAATGATTGGTTATTTCCTTTTCCATCAAAACCATTAGCCCCTAAACCACTTGCTCCAAATCCACCTAATGAACGTACATAAAGTTTGTAAGCATTTTGAGAAACATAAATTCTTAAGTCATCTTTACCGTAAACCGCAGCTGGTATTGCATCAGCAACCTTACCTAATTCTGTTGCAATGTTAGCAGCAGTTAAAGTTGTTCCAGCAACCTCATTTGCAGCTGGTAAAGCAGCATCAGTAGTTAACAATGTCATGAAACCATCAAATGAACCTGAAGTACCAGTAGCACCATTCCAAATAGCAGTCTCATTTGCAGCTCCTACTTTTTCAGACATATAAGCTAATAAGTAATCAGCGAATGATTTAGGTAGTACATCGTGTGCAGAGTATCCCATTTCGATAGCAGACCATGTATCTACGAAATCAGATTTACAAAGTTGAACGTTTACTTGTAATTCTTTTGGAGTTATAATTCTTTCAGTTAATGTAACTGTTGATGTTGCTGTGAAATCACATGAAGCATCTTTTAAAAGTCCATCAGTAGCTAATTTATGAAGTACTGCTTTGTACTTTACGTTAGGCATCACTGTTACTAATTCTTTACCTAATGTAGGTGCTGATAATAGTGCTGCTGCTACCCATTTACCTGAATCTTCTCCAGCGTAAGTTGTTGTAATTGAAGTTGTTGTTGCCATTTTTATTTATTATTTAAATTTATAAACTTGTTCTAAAATATTACTAATGTTTGATTTTCCTTTTCCTAGTTTTACAATCTCTACTTGTTGTTTGTTTTCAGGGTTAAATGAAATCGGCTTAACTTCTTCTTCGCTCAATTCAACTTTAACCTCTTCAACTTTTTCTTCAACTTTTGAAAGTTCTGTAATCTTAGCTTTTAACTCCTCAACCTCTTTTTCAAGACTTTCTTTTTCTTCTTTAGAGAAGTGAGTTTCTTTTACTGTTGATTCTACTACTTTTTTAGCAGTTGGTTTTTCTACTTCCATTTCAACCTCTTCCTCAACTTCTGGTTGCTCAGGTTGCTCAACCTCTTCTTGTTTAGCACCAATCTCACCGATAACACCATCTTCTAAAACTTTTAGAATTTGACCGTCTTGTAATTCGTACTCACCAATAGGAAGTGGAACTCTATCCTCTTCGTTTACAATCATAATAGATTGACCAGCCTCTAAGATGTCGAATTCAATAGTTGTAACACCATCTACTAACTTCATTTGCTCTAGCTTTACTTCCATACCTAAAAAGGTTTTAAGTGTGTTTAAAGCATCTTTTACTTCTTTTTTCATACTTATTAACTATTTAAAATTTAACTGTTACATTTTTAACCTCTTGAGTAGGTGTTTGAACGTTCTGTTCTATTATCTACCTTAACACTTTCTCTTTGATTCTCTGTGTTACCTATGCCTTGATTCTGTAATGTACCATCGCAGCATTCTGCTCTATACTTACCATCATCACAGATGCAACCTCTTTTGCCTCCCTTTGGACTTGTTTTACTTACTGTCTTTTTTTTAGCCATTTTTTATTTATTTATTAATCGTATATTTCTATTTTAATTGGAATGTTTACAAAAGCGTTGTTATACTTTATATTATCTCGAAAAGACTTTAAAGCTATTGTTGTACTACTAGAATAACTTGCTTGAAATGTATATGGGTAAAAGCCTGAAGTACCTATAATTACAATCGTACTACTATTTAATGTCGAAGTTGAAAAATCAATAGTATAATCTCCTACATTATTATAACTAGTTGTAGGTGTTATTCCTAAAGTATTTTTAATAATTGTTAATGCTGGTGCATCTGTGCCACTTTGTGATATAAATCCACATAAAACTCTACTTGGTAAGCCTAACTCACTTTTTAAAGTTTCAAAACTAACTTTTTTTGTCGTTGGTGTCGAATCATTTACAATAAAATCATTATCATTAGATAGCGTTGTGACTTCGCTTAAACTACTTATTTTTGCCATTTTAAATGTTGTTTAAAAATTCTTTAATTGCTTCTACTTCCTCGCTTTCTTCTTCACTAGCTTCTAACTTATCAAAGCCATCATACATACCCTCAATTGAGTAACCTTTGAATTTACCCTCTTTAATATCGTTCCAAATTTCATCGTTGTAGATTTTAGACATTACCACCCATTCTCCACCTTTTGCACCTAGATTATAAATGTTTGACTTATCGTTTTTAGCATCTTCAACTATCCATGATTCAATTACATTTATTCCTTGTACTTCCTTTTCATGCTCGGTAGTAAATTTATTTAGATTTAGTTTCTTCATAAACAACTCGCTACTTTGTGCAACTGTTTCCTTTGTGAAGTAGATATTAAACTCTTTGTCTTTTACTCTTCTGTAAATTCTCTTTTCTGGCACTAAGGCAAAACCAACAACGATACGTTTTTCTTCATCTAAGATTTTCAATTCTACCTCTTGACTTGAAAGCATAATAAAGTTCTCCTCTATTGCTGGACTGTCAACTAAACTAATAGCGAAAACACCGTCGGATTCGTCTTTAATTGTTAGTTCAATCTCTTGTAAATCTCTTTTCATATCTATTAACTATTTTTTATTAAAGTGTTGCATTTCTTTGTCTATTTCTATCAAGTGCTTGTTGTGTTGTAACCTCCCCACTAACTACATAGGCTTTACTTGGTTGTGATTTTAAAGCCTCTAATTCATTCACTCCACTATCACCTACTATGTTAAATCTAGGCTGTATAGATTGAGGAGCAGAGCCTCCACCAACACTAGGAGCAGATGAGCCACTACCAGCAGAGCCACTATCAAACTTTTGACTTGCTATATTTTTAACGTTTAGTAAACCTGCGGTAATTGCTGCACCTGCAAAAGCAAAAGATAATGGAGGTGGTGCACTTGCTAAAGCTAAATTTGCTGCTTTATAAGTGTCTATCACAGCACTTGCTATGTTGACTGCCTTTTGTATTTTAAACGCTTTCTCTTGTTGTTTCCTAGACTTACCAGCAAATAATTCTGTTAAATTTCCAATAGCTGAAAGTGTAGATTGAACTGCATTAAATCGTTGTTCTTGTAGTTTTTTATCAGTTTCTACTGCTTCCTTTTCTTTTTCTAGTTTCGTAGCTCTTTGTTCATCTTCTAAAGATATAAGCTCTTGACTTAATTGTTGACTTACTGTGTTGTATTCTATTTGAGCATCTAGTCTAGCCTGTGTACCCTCTTTATAACTATCTATTTTTGATTGTAACCTTTCAAGCTCTACTTGTTTCTCTTCTTCAACTATTGATTTTAACTGCTCAAGTCTTAACTCTTCATCCTCTATTCTTTCTGCATTAAATCTCTTTTCTTCAAAAGATAAAGCACTTTGACTTTCTGAAAGACTTTGTATTAATTCAAGTTTCTCTCTGTTTAGTGCTAAATCATTTGCTAGTTGCTCTGAACGTAAACCCTCAACTTGAGCTAAAACACCCTCTCTATTTGCTAGTGCCTCTGTTAAAGCTATTTGGTTTTCAATGTTGTTAGACTTCTTAACCTCGTTTCTAGCAGCTTGTATTTGTAAGTCAGCTTGTTTTAAAAGTGCTTCTTCTTGTTTGTTTAATACTTCGTTTAAGTCATTATTAGCCTTTATACGTTCATAAATAGAGTTACGTTCTTCATCTCTTACTTGTCTTAACTTCTCTGCTGCTCTATCGTATTGCTCAATTAATAATCCTTGTTGTGCTGATGCAATCTTAGCTCTATTTGTTACCTCTACGTTTAATTTCGCTTGTTCAAATGCTGCCTTAACTGATATATCACTAATACCTTTTGCAGTTTCAGTAACAAAACTACCAACTTCTCCTGCTGCCTCAATAAAGTTTGTTGCAATATCACTACCAGCTTGTACAACCTCTCTACCAACATCTTTTAAATCTTCTTTAGTTTGTTTAATTTGGTCTTGTAACTTATTAATAGTAGTCAAATCTCCACCCCCAAACGGAGATTTTTCCCATGCTAGTTGTACTTCTTCAACTGCTAGTTTAATACCAAAGAAAGCAGCTTTAAATGGTGCAATAGCTATCTTTAAAATGCCTCCCATTACCTTTCCTAAAGCATCAAAACCATTAGTTGCTTCACTTACGCTATCATAAACATCAGTAACAACTCTAGTAACTTCGTTAAAAACTATAGAGATAGTTTCAAATGCAGCACTCAAAGCATCAGCTACTTTTTGATTTTGTGTAAATACTTCTTTAAGTGTAGCGAAAGCAGCTATAATAAGACCAACACCAGCAGCTTTGAAAGCTAAACCAATGCCTTTAATACCTTTACTTATCTTTTTAACGCCTCCCTCTGCTCCTTTAGTAGAATCGCTTAAGTCTTGAACACCTTTACTTGCATCCTCTATGCTATCAGCAACCTTTTTAAAGCCTTTAGCTGTTTCATCTGAATTGTCGTTTACTTCTAAGTTAATTGTTCTAGTTTCTGCCATTACTTATTAATTTTCTTACTTATTAACTCTCTTTTTCTTTGTTTGTACAACTCACTAAAACTATAATTAATCTCGTTTTTACCTTTCGCTATGTCGATTATCTCACTACCTACCATGTAGTCAAACTGTCTTAATAATTTTAAAATGTTTCTTATCATAAACCTTGTATATAAAATAAACTTTCGTTTTTAATTTCTCCGTTGAAATATATACTTTCTAAATCAATTTCTATAATATATTCGCTTCCACTTTCGGAACGTCTTGTATCTATTCTCTCGGTAACTCTTTCATCATTATTTTCTGTTATCCTTTCAAAACCTGCATTAGGATTAGCTGGATAAGTAACTTCTAAAAAACCATCAGTTGTAAAAGTTGTTGTAGCACCTAAAGTAACTCCTACTGTTGGAGTAGACACGTTAACCACCTCAACGTTATTTTCAACTAATACTGGCACGTTAATAACTCCACCTATTGGTAGTAACTCATTCGTTACATTTGCGTTGGAAATTTCTCTAAAATCATTTAATAACTCTAGGTCAACTTCTCCACTAGTTAAATTGGTTTTAATGTTGTTTATTATGTATCTCTTATCTCTAATTATTAACCTATCGTTTAGTTTTAAGTTGGTTATTAAAGAAGTTGGAAAGTTTGCTTTAATGCTTGTTAACCTATTCTTATTATTTATTAAATTCTCTAAATAGTTATTGTAATAAATAGAATAAATTGAGTTAGGTATAGACGCTTCTAATAACGTACTTGTTTCTTTACCAAAGTTTAAAGAGTAGTTTATACCATCACTTAATAAATCTTGACCAAAAGGCATATATTGAGTAATGAATTGATTTGAACTTCCATCGTACAAATAAAACCCGTTACAAGTTTGTCGCTCATACATATACATTAATATAGGTTTAGGAGTGTAAGGTTTAAAACTTGGAGCACTTTCTAAACTATAAGCTACTGTTAAATTTTCATCTTCAAACTTTTCAAATCTTAAATTCTCAAAAGGTACTTTAACCTCAAAGTCTGAACCATCATATTCAAAATTTAAAGATAAATCTCCATACTCTTTCCTTAAAGCTTCAGCATAACTAAGGTTATTAAAACTTTTACTTTTTTCATGTTCAAAATTTATTCTTTTGTATAGTGGCACTTTCGCAACATCTATACTATCCACATCGACAAAGCTAGTAATGTCGTTTAATGCCCCTTTTTGATACCAATAGTCTAAAGGCTCAATCTCAAAAGTGTTAATTGATAAAGGATAGCAAGTAAGATTAAATTGTTTTAAAACACCACTAAAAAAATCAGCTACCTTAATGTCTGGCATCTTAGTTTTTATGTTACTAGATAGTGTTAAAACTACTTGAGAGTTGTTGTATGTTGTTGAATTATTAGTAATTGTTTGACCAGCTTGATTACCTCCTGGAGTAAACTCTACTCTTTTAGTAGTGTAAACAAAATCACTATCGAAAGTTAAAGTTGCATCTGAATAAACACTACAAGTTACAACACCATTTACATTTGAAACTACATTAATACTATTATTCCCACTTTCACTTATTGATTCAACAAAAACACCATTAACAAAAACATCTACATACCATACTGCGCTAGTATTTGATACGTTAAAAATACTTAAAGTCAATGAAGATGTAAGCCTATCTAAAGGATTAGATATGTCATAAGATGTAGTTACAGAATTACTTAACTGAACGTAATTAGTTCTAATATTGTTTTCAACTCCATTTCTACACCAAAGAAATAAATCAGTAAATCTTTTATCAGTTAAGAATAAACCCTCAAAATTTACATTATACTTTGTTTCAATAGCATCGAATATTCTAGCCACCTTAACTGCTGGTTGTAATTCAGTGTAATCTATTTTTCCACCCGTTATACTAATATCAGTGCTTGTACTATCTCCATAACTCCACACCCTATCTGAAGTAATTAATGGATATCTTATATCGTAATCAGTAGAACTTGATGGAGTTGTTAACCTATTTACAACCTCTGTTCCCGTATAGGTAAAATCTACATTGCTATAATCTAAATCACTTAACTTGTCATCGCTGAACGTGTCTTTTAAAGTAACTAAATCCCCATAAAATGTAATGGAGTAACTTTGCGCTTGACCATCTTTTAAATTGGATTTCTCTAATTGTATCTTACCATTTCTAAAAGGTGTTCTATCAATTTCAATGTAAGCATTTCTTTTTAATCTTTGGTCTATTAATGCTAAATCTAAATCTACATCATTTTCATAAAAGTGTTTAAAGATAGCGTTGTTTATTGTACTCGCTGGAACTGTAAAACTTTGCGAAAAGTCCGTAAATACTTTTGAAATGTCTTGAATATTTTGAACGGATAAAGAAAGGTTAATGCTTTCATCATTAAATAACTCGACCTCGCTATAATTCCCACTATCCCTTTCTCCCTCAATGTATAGTTGTACTGTTCTCATTTTACGTTGTTGATAGTATTAAAATTATATTCAAACTCCAAAGTATAATTAATTTGTTTCGTGTTAATGTTATTAAATAACTCGGTGCTTTTAGTTTTTAATTTCGCTGGTTTGTCATCAATTAATATCTTTTCTGATAACATTATTTCTTTTAGAATGTCGTTGAAACTTTCATCTACCCAATCAGTGTTTACCTTTATACTTTCAATAGCGTTAATGTTAAACTCTTTCTTTTGTCCTTGTGTCTGATTATAAGAAGTAATTGAACTTTGTAAAGATTTATATTCACTAGATTTTACATTTATACTTTCATTTTTCGCTTTGTAAAACCATAATCTCTGAAATTGTCCAAACTTATTTACGAAATCACATTTAACTGGAGTATATTTACAAGCTTCTTTTGGATAGAAATAATATGTCGCTAGTACAGTAGTTGTATTATTATCTATTATTTCAACTTTGTTCCCGTCAGCATAATAAGAATTTAAAACGCTAATAAATTGTCTAGGGAAATTATAAGTACCTCCACCATCTAGATTTTTAGAAAGAACAACACTTGAAGAAGCACCACTAACTAAATTTGTGTAAGTAGCTTTGTATTCCTCACTCGCTGCACCATCTAGAGGTACTCCTATCGAACTAGGAACTTCTAAAAAGTCAGTAGCTAAATTAATAGA
>Ga0228669_1001320_pt1 | contig 9992 bp, 17 predicted proteins | sample 84DmetaG_FD_182700 | JGI IMG/M metagenome (GOLD analysis project Ga0228669, IMG submission 182700) | Seawater microbial communities from Monterey Bay, California, United States - 84D | ecosystem: Environmental > Aquatic > Marine > Coastal | place: USA: California | collected 2016-10-11 | reverse complement strand
TATTATTTCTAATTTATTCCCATCTGCATAATAATTTGAGTAAACCGTTGGAAATTGTCTAGGGAAGTTATAAGTACCTCCACCGTCTAATAAGTTTGATAAAACAACACTAACCGAAGCACCACTAACTAAATTTGTGTAAGTAGCTTTGTATTCCTCACTCGCTGCACCATCTAGAGGTACTCCTATCGAACTAGGAACTTCTAAAAAGTCAGTAGCTAAATTAATAGAGCTATCGTATAAATAGTGATACGTTCCTTCAGTCATTAAAGACCTCCCTAAATCTGCATTAGAACCCTCTTCATAATATCCGTAACCATCAAAAGCATAATAATTAGTTGTATCAATTAAAGTTTCTGTTGTTCCTACTGTCTTATATCTCTTAACTTGGACTTGAGCAAATTGGTTAGTATTTAAGTAGCTGCTACCGTATGCACTTACAAGGTCGTTAAAAGTCATAAACTCACGAATGTAAGGACTTATATCGTAAGTTGTACTAGGCTTATTTGAACTAGGAATTAGTTTACTCATTGTGTAACTAGGAGAGGTTGGTAAAGTTCCATCACCACCAATAATAAATAATTCTAATTTAGTTGATACTTGACTAGTTTCGTTTATCTCAATAATATAAGGGCTTCTAGTGTATATGTTTGTCATTTCTTAGTATCTATTGTATCTGTAAATATTTTCGTTATGTCCAACCCGTATGCTTCTATTAACTCATTAGGAAGTGTTTTGTAACCCTTCTCAAAAGGTTTAGTAAAAAATAAACTTGGTTTAATTCCATTCTTAAATATACCTTTAGCAATAGCAAACTTTAAACCTTGTCGGTTAATAAACTTACCATCTTTATCTCTTGGTGCTATACCCTTTTTAACAATCCACCTATCTAAGTTCTTTAACATCTGCTTACTTGGTACATTCTTTTTGAATGAGTATGGAGTAGTATAAACAGACCTATAACCATTAACACCTTTATCTTGCCACACCCCATAATCAAGCATCTCAAAGTATAAGCTAATTGAGTTAGGATTAACCTTGCTAACACCTTTTATACTGTCATAAAGTCGCTTAGATGAGTTCTTTTTCTGCTTAGTAAGGTTTGACCTACTTTGTTGAACAACATACTTTCTAAACTTGTCTAATGACTTTTGTGTTTCTTCTCTATCTAACATATCGTCATTCCATTTGGCACAACTATATCAACTGTTAAAGTCCACCCAGCCACTGCATCTTCAAACCTATCCATAAATGGCTCTAAACTTGCATTACCTAAAAAATACTTGTCATCATATAAATCCCCTCTTCTCAATAATTCAACTATTCTAATTAAAAGAAGTTGCATATTATTTAGAATGTCATCTTCGTTATCATTACCTACGAATACATCAGTAGTTTCTATTTTGGAAATATCGACTATATCCATTGATAAAATACTAACATTGTAAGTTAAAGTATTACAATTAGGAGTACATGAATTAATCATTAGGTGGCTAAGTGGGTACATATCTTGCTTTGCATTCATTACCCTGTCAATAGTCCCCTTAGTAACTGTATTGCAAAATGGTTCTGCTAGTAATGCAGTCTTTAACTTATCTGTTATGTTGTAGTAATCTATCATTGTTTATTTCTTTTCTTAGCTTGGTTTATTTCAATCTTTGTTTTTTCAGTTTCAAATGATAGTAATGTTAATGACTTAAAAAGTTCTTCTCTGCTAACTTCATCAAGTCTGGTAACATCTCCTTTAGCGAGTGTATATAGGCATTGATACCATCCCCACTTTCTCCCGAATTGGTACTCTTCGCTGTATTCATTTTGCTCACCTCCTCCTCCAAAAAACGAGGTAAAACCGTTAACAACTCTGTCCCTAAACGATAAAAAAAAACCAATGCTGGAAGCACTATGTCTAAGGTTAATTCTTTGAAGCTATCAAAGTTAATATTGTCGGGGTCGTAATCTTCAATTAAATACTTGTTCTTGTACGTTTGTGTAATAGGTCGGTACATTATACCCATTAAAGTGTGATAGTTGTTTACATCGGAGATATTTGAATCTATATCCATGTACTCCCCATTAGTAATCTTATCTAAGTTAGGAATAAAACCGAACTCTTGACCTTGAAATTTAAAACGCTCTATAAACTTTCCTTTAGTTTCAAATAGCTTATTGAAATGAATAACTAACTCATCTAAATCTTTTAGGCTTATCTTGGCTACATCTTTTAAATCGATATTGCAAAAACATTCTACCATTTTTTGGTTAATAAATTCAGCATCATTAGACCCTTTAACTACATTCATAAATCGAACATAGTCTTTTAGCTTTATTTCACTTAAACTTGTTGGAATTGTTAATTTAACTTTCATACTTATTAACTAATTTCTCTATAAAATGTTATACTTACCTCTATTTGGATTTACTAATTGATAGGTTACTGCATACCTAAGTGCGTCTAAAGCATGGTTAAATTTATCAATAGGTGTTTCACTTTTCTTTTCTAACCATGAGTAGTTGTTTAATTCTTTAATCAAATCGGTACTATCCTCATCTATTATCAAATCATAATCTCTAATTAATTCTATACCCTCAATGATTTTATACTTTACACACGGAACTATGTTTAACCCTTTAGCTTTAACTTCTGATATTAATCTCGGCTCTGCATTATCTGCTATTATTAACCTATCCTTTGCATACCTTTTGTTAAGCTCAGCTATTTGTGATGTTGTTAATTCAGGTTTATAGATGTGGAGTTTTGCATAAATCATCCTTCTATCTTTATCAATGTAGGTTTCGACTAATGTAGTAGGGTCTTTGCTAAATCCAAAATCTTGTCCGAAAACAGTATCTTCACTATCAATAAACTTTCCTACTTTCCAATTAGTAAATATAATACCCTCGGCTCGGTTCAACCAACCTCCCATAATTGCGTGGTTATACTTCTCAGGTCTTCTCTTCTTAGTGTCCTCTACTTGCTTAATAAATGATTCAGATAAATTATCTAAGTTATCTAAGTATGTCGTATGGATATAGGTAGTATCTTCTTTAGTTGTACTTACCCCAGCCTCCACTCCTTTAGCCTCAAAGAATTTCTTATAAATAAAATGTTCTTTTGTCGCTGGATTTAAAATTAGTATAACTCTATTCTGTTGTTGTTGTGAACGTATAGATAAATCAATTTTATCAAATACATCCTCATCTACCAACTCCTCAGCCTCATCTAACACGTACGTAGTAACACCACTCAAAGACTTTAATGATGCCGTTTGTGTTCCACTACTTGTTTTGATACCTTTAAATAATATCTTACTTCCAGTCTTAGTGTTTATTATTTCATCTTTAGTGATATGAAAATCCTCATGTCTTTCAATAGCTTCAATCTTTTCTAAAAACTCAGGAATAATTGAAATATGAGCAGATGTTAACGTGTACCTAGTGAATAAAACAACGTGTCCTACTTCATAAGTAAGCATTAATAAAAACATTGTAACACTAAAAGACTTACCTGAACCACGACCACCTGTAATTACATAGTAACGTGAATCAGAATTAAATAAAGGTGTGTACTTTTTATTTAAGTCTAACAATATCTTTTATGTTAAAGTCGTTAATGTTATGAGTTGTTTCAACTGTTTCTTTTGGTTTACCGTATGTATATTCAATAATTATCTTTGAAGCACTTATTCTATCACTATCTCTAGCATCTTTGTTTACTATTATTGCACCTAAACATTTAATAGCATTTTCAGAATGCGGCTTCATCAAATCTCTTATTCTGTTTTCTTCGTCTTTAGTTTTACGACCAGCTCCAGGTCTAGCTCCTCCTTTATTTGACATATTGATTTTGTTTTGTTTATTCAATTATTACACGTTAGTATAAAATGCTTTGTGTACAACCTTAGAGTTAAATCTAAGTGTACGTCTATCTGATACCACTCAAAGACTTCAACTATTTTAGTACTCATCGTAAACCTTTCTTAGTTTATTTATAATATCTCTCCAGCAATCAGAACACGTTGTAGGCTCTTGTTTTTGGTTTAGTACCCTATTGTATATCTTAAGCAGTTTCTTTTGCTTAGATGGATTTATTTGGCTTGTACGACCATTAAAGAACTCTGTTAGTTCGTTGTACTCTTGTTCATCTAAACATAAAGGTTTGAAGTAAGGAAAAATTTTATTTAGTTTCTCTTTACGTTCATCGCAATTACAATCCTCACCTAAAATAAACTTTGCAATTTTATCTACTCCAGTTGCTTTTAAAACATTTTCAACAGTATCTCCTAATCCTTTAGGTTTTCTTTTTCTTGTAGGTTTTTTCTCAATCATAATCTAACTAGTAAATATTTATTATTTTCATCTTTAATTTTATGTCTTACATCTGAATAGCTATAATTCAATGACTCACAAGCCTCCTTTATGGTATCGTAATATATTCCACTTTTAAGGCATAAAACTTGTTTAGCATACGGATTTTTAGCTCCATATTGATTTCTTACTCCTTTAGTACATTTATAATATTTTTGAAACTTAATTTCATTTTTAAGTGCTTTTTCTAATGAATTTGTTCTTTTTAAGATAACAACCTCTGAAATGTCAAAATTACTTTTATTCCTATGCTTTAGTAATCTTTTCTTTAAATTTGTTGTAACACCTACATAGTTTTCTTTTACTAATCGGTATATCACAAACTCCTTATCTTTTATATTATTTAACTTACACATTACGTTTCCTTGTTTGTTTTGGTTTACTTTCCATTATAAATCTAGCGTTAATTGCTCTTTTTGTATCTCGTATTTCTTTAGTAGCTCGTAATCTTCATTCTTGTAATCTTCGTAATCCTCTCTAAGTTCTTTTCTAATTAGTTTCTTAGTTTGTTGTAAGCTCCAAAAAATTGTTCTTGGGCTTATACAAGTTTCTTTAGATAGTTTTCTAATTGATGTTTTTTGACTTGAATATATTTGAAATAACCTACTATCAAAGTGATGTTGACTATTAACTACATTATTAATATTTTGTTGTAGCTGGGAGTAGGCTTCTTGTTCTTCTGTATTATCTTCTTGTTCTTCTAGGTAGTGAAAGTCATTTATATCTTTGTCGCAGTACCTTGTATCTTCTTTGTAGGTATCAAAGAAGATATTTCTTAGAGTTGACCAACAATAAAATAGATTTAATTCTTTGTCAGGGTATCTTTCTAGGTGGTTGTGAAGTCTAATATACATTTCTTGTACTATGTCCTCAGGGTCTACGTTACCTCCAAATGTTTTTACTATTTGAATGTACTCTTTGTGATTCTTTGAAAGTTCTGTTAGGTTATTCATAATTCAACTTCCATAAAATAGAATTTCGGGTACTTTACCATTTTGCCACAAAAATTAATATAGTAGTATTTTTCATCTTCTTTCTCTACTATGTAATTATAACCTTTTCTTAGGTAACTTGTTTTGTGTTCAAGTATCATTTTAACTATTTTCTCTTCCATTTTCTTTTAACCATAAATCAATTACTAACTTAGACTTTTTTAAATCGCTTTCAAACTCTCCTTTTTTGTTTGCTCTTTCTAATCTTTTAACAATATCAAATAGATAAGTATTCCATCCACGTTCTTCAGCTACTTTGTAAAGTGTGCCTTTTGAATTGTCATAATGTTTTGGTGCTTCCATACTCAAATATAATAATTTTATTTTAAACTAGATATATCAAACTTAATGAATTCACAACCTTTTTTAACTATTACTTTTGATGCTTGTAATTCATAGATATCTCTATCGTCAAAGTCATACGTTTTAACAAGGCAATCTTGAAACACTTTAATACAATTATCTAAGTCCTGAAGTTTAGAAGATAAACCAAATTCAAGTGTTAGCTTATAAGGTGCTTGATTAATTTTATAATCTTTTGGAAGTTGACTTAAAACATTTTGCACGTACACTTTATGATTGTTGTTCTTAAATCTTCTACCTTGATAGCATGAGTTAACAGATAGTGCTTTTATGTTTATTGTATTCATTTACTTATAGTTTGTCTTACCTCTTCACCTTTTCTTTGTCTTTCGTTGTACTTATCACCTCTTAGATTTTCGTGTTTCTCTTGCAACTTTTGCCTAGCTCTTCTAATTGATTCAGCAGAAGTAAACCCACCTTTACTATACTTTATTAAAAAGTAAATACTATTTTCAGGTACACCCTCATCTAGCCATATTTGCGATATTAGTAAATTGTCATTATCTCTAGTATCAATTTGATTAACTAGTAAATCTTTAACTCTTTCTTTTAGTTTTTTATTCATAATCTTTTTTTTGTAAATATAATGATATTATTTAAAATGGCATTTCGTTATCAAAATCTAAATTTGGTTGTAATGCACTTTCTTTATTCTTATCTATTGTAAAATCTTCGTATGAATCTGAACCATCTACAAAGAATCTACGATTATCATTATTCCAATTGAATTTATTCATACTTGTAATATTTCCTTGAAAGTCATACTTTGTTTTTAAATTGATTACTAAAGTACAACCATTGCTATTTTCGTCTGGGAATTCTCTATAAACACATAAACCGTTATGTGTTTGGTTTCTAAAATCAGATGAACCACTAACACTATAAAGGTCTGGAATATCATATTTATTAGTCTTTTCGTTTTTCTTCATTTTTGTAGGGTGAGCAACTAAAAATACGTGAACGTTATATTGTATGCAAAAAGAAGTTAAACGTGTTAAGATGTTATCTATTGCATCCTTACCACTCATTCCTTTAGGCATTAATACTTTATTCCAAGCATCTATAATAAACATATTAATACCATAGGTAAACATTTGCTCTTTAAACTTTTCTAGTAACCAATCCCAATCGGAATCCATTCCATTTTCTGATGTTGTAAAGTATAGTTTTTCTTTTGACCATTCAGTATAACGATATAAATCAGATTCGCTCATTTTATTTTTGCCAAAGAAAGGCTTTCCATTTGATAGCGTAGCATACTTTGAGTTGTAAAGTCCTAAAGGGTTGTGTTCAGGTGAGTAAATAGATAGTTTATAATTGTAATCATTAACTAAATTTAGAGCGTACCAATCAATAAAACTACTCTTACCATGTGATGGAATACCAGTAACAACTGTTAATTGCCCCATCATTATACTAAAGTCTTTATTGAAAGTACCAAACATTTTATTCTTTGGGTAAATTGTTTTAGGCATACCCTCGTTGTAAAGTCTTAAAGTTTCATCTAATAAGTCCATTGAGTTGAATGTTCCACCTATTGAAAATCGTTTTTCGTTCTTTACAGAATTTGCGATTAGAGAGCTTTTTAAATCATCGTTAGCATCTTTACCCATCCATTCAATAAAAGTGCATCTATAACGCCCTAAACGTTGCGCAATCTTATCTCTTATCTCTATTCCTTTCTCATCGTTATCAACTGCAATAACAAAATGTTTAACATCTTTTAAATATGATTCTGAATTTATCCAATATTCATCGTTATCATTTGCACCGTTTGGAAGTGAAATAACATTTTTTATTCCTATCTCATAAAATGAAAGTACATCTATTTCACCCTCTACAATGTATATCTTATCAGAATCAATAATTGAGTTGATGTTATAGAATATTGGTTTGCCTCCTTTGTGTTGTGTAAAATCTTTACTAGGTGAACGATATTTTTTATTTACCAACTTCTCACCCTCGAAGTAATTAAAACAAATTGAGTTTAATTCTTTTTGCTTTGCTGGTTGATACACTTTCTCTTCGCTTATCTCGAATTGGTTTAAAGTGTTTTGTGATATTCTACGTTCTTCATAAAACCATTTAACAAGTTTGTCTGATAACTTAGTGTAATTTCTCCATTCTTGAGTAGGGTAAGTGTATTGTTTTTGTGTTGGTTTAAATTCCTTTGAATCTTTGAAAGTTAAAGCCTCGCAGTAGAAACATTTACCTATACCTTTGTTGTGGTCAATCTTTAAACTCTTATCTCTTTTATCGCTTCTTTGTTCATCACAACTAGGACATCTTAAAGATTCTTTACCAGTATGTTTTTTCGTGTCAAGTGTTGACCAATCTATAAAATTATTCATTATACACCAATATTATAAGGATTAAACTTTGTGCAATCTATTTCATTTACACTTGATTTTACTTCTTCTACTTCATCATTCCAACATTTACCATTCAACCAAGTTAAAGGATTCTTTCTGTATTTAACTTCTGGAGTAGATTTTATATATTTTGGTAAAATTACTTTTATTTTCTCTTTCTCATCAAAAGATAGCTTATTAAATTTAACCTCACATTTTGTCTTATCTACTTTCTTATCGTAAATATTCCAAAAGCTATCAAAAGATAAAGAGTTATCTTGTTCTATTGTTTTATTGTTAATAGGTTTATCTATACATACAATGCTTTTACCTTGCTTTTGATTGTGCGTTTGTAACGCTTTGTCTAGTGCTTTTGTAGTTGCTTTTGTATTTTTTACAATAGCGATAATACAACTTGAGTACTGATTTTTTGATTTTTGAACAACATCTATAAAACCCCATTCAACTAAATCATTAAAAGTTTTAGTGTATGTTCTATAATTTTTCATTCCTATTGCATCTTTTGTCATTTCCATTGGTAAACCAAATTTAGACTTCCATCCTAATCTATTACAATGTTCAATAATAAAAAAGTACATTGCAGAATGATTAGGGGATATTTTTTCAGGGTTTTCAAAACACCAATCAAACCACTTTCTTGATAATTCGTAACTATTCATTTATTTCGTATTCTTTTATTCTTTCCGAATATGTTTTTAATAAATTCTTTTTACTTTCTGTCTCTATCATTTTTTTAACTCCTGAAAAAACAGAAAACCTACCTAATAAAATTCTACCTAATTCTGAATTCATTTCATTAGGTAATTCAAATTGCTCTAAAGCGAATACAATGTAAGTTGATGGTAATTCTTTTAATTTTATTCCCTTGTATTTACCAAAAGGGAAAACTTCGTAATACATAATATATAATTTTAATTAAACAAAAAAGCCCGAATAAATCATAAAGGGTCTCACTTCTTCAATCATTATCCGAGCAATTTAAATTTCTTTAGTTCTATAAAGTGAGACCGAACCGTTTGCAAATATACGACTTTATTTTAAATAAACAAAAAAAAATAAAAAAAATAAAAAAAGTATTGTTATTCAATATATTTATATTATCTTTGTGTCACACAATTAAACAATAGAAATTATGACAACAGAAGAAATTTACAAGTTTGCAGAAGAAATCACAGAAAAAGAATTTAACAATGTATTTAATAGGTTCTCAGAAAAAGAAGTTGCTTTATTTGATTCTTTAGTGAAGTTAGGTGATAAAAAAGAAGTTGCTTTATTTACTGTAATATCTCAGAAATATCTAAATGAAACGTTAAACACATTATATGATAATGCTTATAAATCTTAATTATGGAAGCAAAAGATAAAGCAAAGCAATTAGTTAATAAAATAAAAACTAATTTATGGGAGAAAAGGAATATTAAAATAACTTTAGAAGATGCAATTGTGTTGGCACATTTAACGGTTGATGAAATATTAAATTCAAACTATTCGTATTATGATTACGGAGGTGATGGATGGAAAATTATAGATAATAGTGATTATTGGCAAGAAGTTAAAACAGAAATAGAACAATTATAAATAAATATTAAAATAGTTGCTATTCAATATATTTATATTATCTTTGCAGAAACAATTTAATTATTATGAAAAAGAATTTAGAATTATGGAGTAAGGTTGAAAAGACCAATCCAGCTTACACGAAGAAAGCTAAAATTTCGGGACATCAAATAACTGCTATTGCACCACAATATCAAATTATGCAAGTTACTGAACATTTTGGTGTTTATGGTGAAACATGGGGTTTTAAGGATATCAAATTAGATTATTCTTTATGTGATAAATTTAACTTAGTAGTTTTTACTGGTACTTTCTTTTTTCCAAATGGAGAGTTTGAAATAAT
>Ga0228669_1001284_pt1 | contig 10258 bp, 20 predicted proteins | sample 84DmetaG_FD_182700 | JGI IMG/M metagenome (GOLD analysis project Ga0228669, IMG submission 182700) | Seawater microbial communities from Monterey Bay, California, United States - 84D | ecosystem: Environmental > Aquatic > Marine > Coastal | place: USA: California | collected 2016-10-11 | reverse complement strand
GGTATGGGTGTCGGGAATGTGGCCAAGGGCGCATGGGACAACATGAACACTCTTCAGAAAGCCAGCATGGCTCCAGTGCCTATAGCCTCTGATATTGCTGGGGTACTTGGTGACATACAGATGTACAATGAACAGCCTGAGACAAGGGGTCTGCTAAATTACGGTATGACTGCTTTAAGCATATTGCCGGGCATTCCCTCTGTAGCTGCTGCCGCTGGAAAAAAAATGTCGAGAGCGGAGGCCGGGGCTGCTGACGTCAATGCTGTATCACGTAATGGTGACCCTATCCCTGATGAGGGGCCGCTGGGGAGCTTGAATGTTGTGCATAATTTGAGCGAGAAGAACCTAAGTCACGCTGATGGTCTTGGCGGTCTGCCGGTTCCAAGTATGGCTGTAGTTCCAAACGACAGGCCGATGACGGGGTTTGGAGAGATATCATTAATTGGGAATAAAGAACTGGCAACGCCTTCAGCCAAAAACCCTTACTTTCGTTCAGATGCTTACAGTCCGAGATACCCTTCTACAGAAATTAATTTCAACGAGGGTCTGTTAAAAGAATTTAATACAGCAGCGAAGCCAGATATGGACGCTCTTGGGCAGTCTTACTACGCTCTGGGTCAGGGTATGAGTATAAAAGACAGCAGCGATTTCTTTTCCGACCCGGTGATTCTTCATAAGTTCTTGAGAGACAAAGGTATCAAGGTTGATGTGGAGAAATACTCTGATGGCAGGGTGAACCCCTACGCAACCAGAAATATCATGCAGGACATGATTAACGCTGGGCATAAAAGTGATTTTGATAAAATGGCTGATGAATTGTTCTTATCGCTAGAGCCTGAAGGGAGAATATTCGATGGGTATACTCCGTCAGGAAATAGAAGATACAAAAAGGAAACCCTTGATAATATAACAAAAATAATGAAGGGAAAGGTTAATGCGCAAGAGGGGTTGAACTATGGAATAGGCTCCTATCGCGCTGCGGTTACCCCGAGATTTAAGAACATGAAGGAAATGAAGAAGGCGGAGGGGTTGCTAACCAGCTCAGATGAAATGAAGGATATCAAGGAGGTGTTCCTCCGTGAGTATAACGATGTAATGGACCAGCTATCCCCATATAAAACTGATGAGTTTTCTGCGCCTCTTGATGATTTTATGGTTGACTTAGCGTTGGGTAATGAGCGTATAAGTGACATACTCCCAAACTTGCCAGCGGAGAAGTTGGGGCTGCTAAATGACTTTAACGAGAGGCTGCGGAATGCTCCGTCAGCTTACTTTGAGGGGAAACCTCAGCGGGCTGTAGGTATTGAGGAGTTTTCAGGCGCTCTAGTGCCATCAAACGCATCTCAAAACACCTTGGATATATTGGGGCGCAGAGGTATAAACCGCATAGAGACATACGCCGACGAGGCTGAGAGAGCAGCTAAAATGAAACTGTTCAGAGATGTTGCGTTCTCTTTAGGAGGTATAGGCTTGCTCGACTACGGAATGTATGGTGACGAGGAGGTGTTCTAATCCCTCTCCTCGTCACACAGCTTCTCGCTCTCTGTATCGCCGTATAAGACCATGCATTTCTCATAACGTGTGGTTGGGTAGGTATCGCCCATTGGGGGTTCTGGAGCGATGCTGTTTAGCGCTAACACGCAACCAAACAAGATAGCAAAGGCTAATAACTTATTCATTGTCCATTAACTCCTTAATTTCGTAGTTGGCCACGCCATCTCTGATTGCTTGGTCAAGATAGACTTGGAAGTTATCACCCATCAGCTTGTCCATTTGCGCCTGCATTGCGCTCATGTCACGCCTAAGCCTGTCAATCTGCTTTGCCTGCCTTGCGAGCTTCTCATTCAAGTAGCTAGTGTTATTCATCCCAACTCTCCACCAGCTCCTCTGCAACATCTTCCATTGAAGCCAATAGCAGGAACTTAATCTTCTGCGCTGCTTCCGAAAGTTCACCAAGAGATAAGTCTCTCGCGGATAGATATCTTAGGGTTTCATCAAGTCCTGCTGATGCAATGACCTCCTTGAAGTCATACTCACCACCAAACCCATGGTCCACAGACCCACCACCGAGCAGCTCTGCCTTGACCTTTTTGTGCGTAATGTTTTCAATTTTCATTTTATATCTCCTCCAATTTTCCTTTGTGTTCGTTAATAATCATTTGCTGTGCAAACTCATAGTTATATGACGAGAAGCCCTGCGCCTTTAATACCAATTGCATATTCTCAACGTCATTATTATCAACGCACCATTTATATGCTGGGTCATCTCTTAATTGGGTCATGCTTTGTTTAACGTTCATTTTATTTCCCTTTGGTTAGTTTTTTTTTGCGCATTGTAGCGTTGACCATCAAAGACAACTTTTATTTGATTTAAGTCGTGGTGTTTTAGCCCCTCGTATTGGCGGGCGGTCAATGCGAGCAGATGACCTTCAGTGAGTAACTCCCATAATAATTCTAAATGTTCGTCGTTCATTTTATTTCTCCGTTGATTTATTAAAATCTTTTATTGCCCAAACTTTAACCTTATGGTTTTTATCTTCTTTTCTTGCGATGAAGTCGTTTTTATCTACTACAAACCACTTACCTTTCACTTTTGCAGATTCAAAATAATAAAGACTCTCTCTTGCAACGTCCTCTGCTACTGCACACTCTAGGCATAAAGTGTCCATGATATATCTTTGGTCTGTTTTGCTAGTCATTTTATTTCTCCGTTGATTTATTAACTTACCTACATAGTAAAGCATTGTTTTAGATTGTACAACCCCTATATGCAAAAAAGACGCAACACACCCCAATTCGTGTATTGCGCCTTTCGTGATTTCCTGCTGCTTACAATTATTTAAGAGAATAAAGACACCAGCCAAGGCTCTAGTCATAATTGCTTGTGTAGCGACTCAGCAACTGCCGCCCAAAAGTATCCTTGGCTGTTTAGAATATGTCGTCGTCCAGTTCCGGTGCGGGGCCGACAGGCTGAGCTGGCGCACCTTTGGGAATGAACTTGGCTTCAGTGCCGGTGAACACAGATACGTTGCCTAATATGTTGCCGCGAACTCCCGCTGCGCGCTCGTCCTGACTGACTGATTGGGTCACCATTCCGCGATTACCGTATTGGTCCAACTCGTCGTTGATGAAGCAAGTGATGTCTAAGTATTTACCTTTCTTGCCCTGATATAACCGGGCCTTATCAATCTCGCTTACGTTGATGCTCATGCTAATTCCTATACTCATTTTGTTCTCCTATGATGTAATTGTTTATCGGTTGATAATTCGGGGCTGTTGAGTCGCATATGGATTGTTTGGCGACTCGTTACTGTACTTGCTGCCATACCGGCCGTAAGGATTGTTTATGCTGTCAGGGCTGTACTTGCTGCCATAACGTCCGTAAGGGTTGCTCGTTGAGTTTGCATCGTATTTGCTACCGCCCAACTGGCCGAGGTACTTTCCATCTTGTGACTCAAGATAAGTTTCAGCGCTCACACACATGCTGACCGTCATTGCTAATACTGCTATTGATAACTTCATTTTCATCTCCTAAAATAATAGTTCGTATGCCACTGTTGGCATAATCGGTTTTTTACGTCTTTTTGGTTCCTCATCTTCTTGCACACTGTGCCAGAAATCTTCTAGTAATACAAGCATCGCTTTACAATAATCATTGCTTTTCTTAATGCGCCAAATTGCCAGCTCAGCTTTGCTCAAGTCTGTTTCTTCTTTATCTTCAAGATACCAGACCACAAAATCACACTCATCCCTGTCAGTTATCATCATCTGGCCCTGCATTTGCGCCATATAATGTGCGGGTATTTCCTCATACATTTTGGACCAAGGGCATTTGACCTCGATTAATCTAGTGTCAAATACATAGCCGTCTGGCGTGCAGCCCACCCAGTCCATGGTTTCAGGTATAACGAACTGCTGGTCATCACCACTCTTAGTCGTTAAAACACCTTGGTCGGCCTCATACGCATCCACAGCGGTAGCCTCATGCCTGTTACCCCATTCAGTCATCTCATTGCCGGTAAATTTCGGCTCAAGACCTTTGATTGTACGAAACAGCTTCTGTCGGCTCATGTACGGATTAAGGCCCATCGCTGCGCCAAAGTTCGACGCGGTTAATCGACCCTTCCTGCGCTCATCCAGAGCCATTACTTTAAACTCGCCTTGACTTCATTCTTGAGCGTGGTGTAGTTGGCTGTTTTGACAGACTTATCAGATGATATCTCACCCCATACAGCGGCAAGCTCATCCATTGTGGCCGCCATGCTCAAGGCAGTGACATACTTGAGTTCCAACGGCTCAACTACTGCTGCTTCACGGTTGTCCTTGGTGTCAGCATCTTTAGTATCATCAATGGCAAGCAGGCCATTCAGTGCATACTTACGAGCGTAACTTGAGGTCGCCCCAGTAATCTGAGCCTCATCCATACCCTTCTTACTTAGCGGCTCACGAGCGTAAGCTGCGCCAGAGGCTGATGACCCGTCGGAAAAAGTAATGCAGGCCACAGCCTTCACGTAGAACCTGTCACCCAGCATAACCATCTCATCGGTAACACTGATTGATGCCTCAATACCAGCAAGCAAGGGCTTCACAGCCTCAAGAATATCTTCACAACTACGGTACTTGTAACCGCCGAAGCTATTTGTTTGTCCTTTCGGTGCGACGAGATTGGCCTGAATAATAGGCATTTGTTTCACAGATTGTTGAATAGTCATCTTATTTATCCTCCGCGCTGGCAGCTTGCTCATACGCATATTGGTCACCATAACCACGAAGGTAGTCATGGTTTTGGTTGGTTGGTTTTAAACCTTGGGTGCAGTGTTCGACCCCTAGATTATAGCGATAAGCGACCATCTCCTCAGAGCTGTCATGCGCTTTGCGCAGTTTAGCTTCCGCCAAGTCCCAGTCTTTTTTGTGTGAATGTGTCATTTTATTCTCCGTTGATTAATTAACTTACCGATAATGATAAAGCATTGTTTTACAGATTGCAACTAATCATCCCATAATAATTCAGTCAACCCCTTCTCAACCGCAGGATAGCTAGTCCACTGCTGCATGACCTCTATTTTCTTATCAACAATTGCGTCTGTTTCTGCGCTCATAATCCGCGTAATTGCTGTGGTGCTTGGGGCTACTATAGATAGTTGCATTACCGGCCTGCCGGATGCCTCTCTTTTTATCTCAGTAATCTTCGCGACTAGTCCATCCGTAGTGATGAAGATGTCGTCTTTTCCGAGCGTTAAGTTTAAAGCCATTTTAGTTCTCCAGTTGATTACTCAAAGCGAGTGGGAGCAATATAATTGAATGCTTTACGATTTGTCAACCTACACTTTATAATCAATATCACTTTAATCGAGGAAAGCATTATGACAACTAAAATTCAAGCAGAAGCACTACGCTCAATTGGAAACCAGCGCCAAATTGCCGAGGCGTTTGACGTAACACCTATGGCCGTATCGCTATGGCTATCTGACAAGTTCCCACCGTCGCGGGTTCTTGAGCTGTATCACCTGTGTGATAAACGCTATGACATTCAAGAACTGTTGGCGAAGTGAGTGACGCTAAGATATATAGTCAGTCTAAGCTAGAGCAGAAAATTGCGTTTGAAGGACTTAATTATAAAAGCATGAGCCTTACCGACATTGATGGATTCATGTCGCTAAGCACAGCATTCGGTATGCCAGACAGTCAGTTCATGTTTATGGAGGTCAAAGCCAACGGTAAGCCGTTTACTACATCGTCCGGGCAAACGAAGGCATTCACAGCGCTGGTGGATGCGCTATCTGACGATAACTTCGGAGTATTATTCTGCGCATGGCATCACGAGCCAAACGCAAAGATTAATATCAAAGCGGAGGAGTGTACGGTAGTGCAATACTATACCAAGGCGGGCGGCTGGAAGAGGGATTCGACAATGTCTACTATGTATGACGCTTACATGCGATTCATTGAAAAAGCTGGAAGATTATAACTGTGCAATTTGACAGTAGCTGAAATTGCTGTATATTTGTAATCATCTTGATTGGGCCTAGAACACCGATTAATTCAAGATACAAGTCTTTATAGTATGTCTGGAAATATTAATTTATTTCGTTCTAGCAGGCATATTATAGAGGCTTTTTTTTGGTCTCAATAAAGTTTTTAAGTCTCGGTATAGATTGACGGTCGGCTTAATGTAAAAACGCACAGGCGGGAACATATAGTGCAAATGCCAAGAGTGATTGGTTGGATAGCGGGTACATTGGGGCAACCCTTACCCACACTACGAAATCAAAGGTGTATGAGGCATTCTGTTGAGGCTCTAAAGCCGATACATAGTCATACCAGTTAGCGTGTTTAGACAATGCTAACCTGAACTCAATACTGTCGACATTGTATTTAGTTGAGCGCTCGTTCATACCTTCACGGGTAAGGGCGAGTGTGTCTAAACACTCACCAGTCTCCAAATGTTTTAGTAGTAAAAAACAAACAAGACAGCTACTGCTCATAAGTAGTAAGCACACACAATTACAATAGTTAATAATCAGTGGAATGAGATGGAGTGTTCATGCGGGGCAAAGACAATTTAAATGAACCCCTTTCGCCCTGACATATACTAGTAGGTACTATATGATTGCATAAGCTAGGGTCATAGTTGACAGTAATACAGAGATGCTTTACTGTGTACCTAAATTCAACGGAGAATAAAAATGATTAAACGTGAAAAGCATCATCTTCAACAATTACTTTTAAATGGCACTGTCGAGATACGATGTATCGACAAGTCAAGCGCTGTCTATCTTCGCAAGCCAGAGGGTCACCGCATCCCAGTCATCTGGTCTGGTGTATATGATGACTACACTGCAATGAGAGCTGCGCTAATACAGGCGAGGTCCAATAACTGGGACTGCTACAATACAATTAACCCAAGCCGCATACCCGCAACAAACTTAGAGCTGAGGCCTTTTGAGCGCACAACTAAGGACAGCGATATCACAGAGATATGTACGTTGTTCTTTGACTTTGACCCGGTACGCGAAACAGGCACAAGCGCAACCAACGAGCAAGTTGCTGCAACAGTAGTAAAAGCTCAGGAGCTTGCTGAGTTCCTTGACGCTGAGGGCTGGGGTGTACCAGTTGTAGGCTTTAGCGGCAACGGCTGTCACTTGATGTATCGCACTAAAATGAGCATCGAGGTTAAGCCCAAGATGAAAGGCTTCTATAAAGCGTTGGCGTTACGCTTCACAGATGATGAAGTTGACTTCGATGTTACTGTAAAGAATCCAGCGCGCATAGCTAGGACCTACGGCACAATTAATAATAAGTCAGGCTCTAAATCGTCATGCGTAAGCACAGAGGACCATACTGATGCTGCAGTGATTATTGCGACAATGGATAAGATAACACCGGCCGAAGTTAAAAGAACGTGGGTCAAGGTAGAGGGCGCCAGCGAGTCAGGTGGTTCTTACATTAAGAACTGGGATATTGTCGGCGCATTCAGTAGTCGTGGATTACTAGTTGGTGATGGTCATGAGCCGGGCAAGTATCTTGTCACATGCCCGTGGGAGCATGAACACACAAGTAAAGGCCACGGCGAGGTTGCAATCTGGCAAGGTGAATGGCCTCAATTCAATTGCTTACACAGTCATTGCTCTGATAGAGATGTCGCTGATGTGCTGGAATTGTTCGGAGACAAGAAATGACATATCAGCTACGCCCGCATCAAGAGATAGCCATTTCTAAAATACGCGATTCATTCCGAAGAGGTCACCGCACACCCCTGCTGCAAGCACCGACCGGGTTCGGCAAAACTTTAATCGCTGTCGATATTATCAAGTCAGCATTGGCTAAAGGTAAGCGCGTCATCTTCATCGTTGACCGCATACAGCTGATAGACCAAACATCTGAGGCAATGGACTATCACGGGATACCTCACGGCGTGGTACAGGGCGACCATTGGCGCGTCAATAACGAGCCGTTGCAGATAGCAAGTCTGCAAACATTTATGAAGCGCAGAAACAAGCCGGACGCTGACTTAATTATTGTCGATGAGGCTCACGGTCTTTACAAGTCTTTCGTCAAATTCATGACGGAGACATGGAACAATCTGCCGTACATTGGCCTGAGCGCTACACCGTTCACCCGTGGTCTTGGCAAGATATACGATGACCTAATTGTCGTTGAGACAACCGGGTCACTAATCGAGAAGGGTTACCTGTCAGACTTTGAAGCCTACGGCGCACCGATTGACTTGAAGGGCGTAAGAACAACGGCGGGAGATTTCAATAGTGCTGACCTAGAGAAAAAGGTCAACAAGAAAAAGTTAATCGGAGATGTTGTCAGTACGTGGCTAAGATTAGGTAGTAATCGTCAGACAGTATGCTTTGCTGTAAGCGTCGCCCACTCTGAGGCGATTGTAGATGAGTTCATGGCCAATGGCGTATCTGCTGCACATATAGACGCTCACACAAACGCTGAGGAGCGCGAGAGAATACTGAACGCTCACGCTGAGGGCGATATTAGGGTGCTGTCGAATGTAGGTATCACAACGAAGGGCTGGGATAGTCCTGACACGACATGCTTAATCTACGCAAGGCCAACCAAGTCATTAATGCTGCATATCCAGATTTTAGGCCGGGTGCTACGCAAATCATCGTGTGGCACGCCAGCATTAATACTAGACCACGGCAACAATATCGCAAGGCTGGGCTTCCCAACCGACCCGCTGCCAGAATACCTGTGCAATGGCGACGTGGAAAACAAGACACAGAAAGAGCGGGAGAAGAAAGAGAAGGATGAACCATTACCGACAGCTTGCGAATCATGCCATCACATATCAATACACTTCATCTGTCCGAAATGTGGACATAAGCCAGCAAAAATGCCAAATGTTGAAACTGTCGATGTGAAGCTGACGAAGCTGAAGCAAGTGCCACCGGGCGAGAAGGCCAGATGGTTTGGGGAGCTGCTTGGTTACGCCCGCAGTAAGGGTATGAATGATGGCTGGGCATCACATAAGTTTAACGAGAAGTTTGGTCACTTCCCCGCCAAGAAAGCTGGTATCCCTGCTGTAGCGCCATCTCCAGAGGTGCTGGGTTACATCAAGCATCTAAATATTAAATGGTCTAAAAGAAAATCACGATAATGCTTGTATGTTATAAAACATTGCTTTACTATGTACCCATACATTAAATAAACCAACGGAGAACGACATGGGTCAAGTAGTTATCGAAAAACAAATAGAGCTTCCAATAGATGGGTCGCAGTCTGAATTAGTTAGGTGCACCATTGACCTAATAAAAGACATAAAACGCGAGGGCCTGTACCGTACAACAACAACACAATATTATTCTGACGGCACCCAGCGCTCATGGTCTGAACAGTACGGAAAAAAATGGCAGCATGATATTAAAAAGCAGTTCGGTATTAAATAACCTAACGGCCCCTTCGGGGGCCAATTCAACGGAGAATAAAATGAACATTACAGAAAATTTGCTAAAAAGAATCAACCACAGACTGACTGAAACTAAAGCGCCGTGTAAGTTGTACGCAACAGAGTCAGCGGCAAACAAGGCAGGCTTAAAAGTAGCAACTAAAGCGGCTAACCACTTCGCTCCAAACGGCGAGCAAGATACAAAACCCGCTAACTACTTAGTTCTGTTCATTCCAGCTATAGGCAAATGGACTGCTTGCGTTGATATGAATCAGTTATTGTCGAGGCCAAACCGTCAGGGCGGCTACGTTGGTATTTGCGGCGACTTTTACACTTACTAATTATAACGGCCCCTCCGGGGGCCATTTTCAACGGAGAATAAAATGAGCAGCAACATGGGAAAGATGACTAACACTGGAAGATGGTCTGGACCGCGCAGTGAAAGCGAGAGTGCTGGGATAGTGGAGCGCAGCATTTGCCCGGCTTGCAACAAAAACCACAAAGGCAAACCAAGTGCTAAGTGCAGCAGAATTAAGCAGCAAATGCGTCTACGGGGAGAGTTATGAAAACATTTATCTTGCGCAGCGGTCCAAATCTAGACAGCGTCAAGCGCGGCATTTACAATGAGCTGAAGAGTCTTAATCTAGACAAGCCCAAAAAAGTGACGATATCTGAGTATAAAGAAAGCAAAACATTGGAGCAGCGTTCTGCATTTCACATGCTGTGCAGATTCTTCGGTGACGAGCTGGGCTACACTGAGAATGAGATGAAGCAAGCTATCGTCGCAGAAGTGTACGGCTCAAAGCAAGTGCTGGGACATGCAGTTCATCAATCAACTGAGAAGCTAAA
>Ga0228669_1001274_pt1 | contig 10326 bp, 12 predicted proteins | sample 84DmetaG_FD_182700 | JGI IMG/M metagenome (GOLD analysis project Ga0228669, IMG submission 182700) | Seawater microbial communities from Monterey Bay, California, United States - 84D | ecosystem: Environmental > Aquatic > Marine > Coastal | place: USA: California | collected 2016-10-11 | reverse complement strand
AGATGGAGAACTAATTACTCCCGAAAACGTAAATAGCGCATTTACGACTTCGTGTCAAGAAGTCACGGAAATACGCATATATAGACACGAAGAATGGTTCAAGGTGTTCATACACGAAACGTTCCATTGTTTTGGTTTAGATTTTTCTAGTATAGACAATAGTTCTGTCGAAGATGAAATCATGAAAACATTCAAAGTAAACAATCCGAACGGCATTCGCGTCTACGAAAGTTACTGTGAACTATGGGCACAAATAATGAATGTGGTAATATTTTCATTTATGAAAAGTAAAAATCAGACGAACTTTCAAAATATTTTTGGTCATCTCATTAACAAAGAACTTTCCTTTTCATTCTTTCAATTATCAAAAGTGTTGCAAAAGTTCAATGTCTCATATGAAGATTTAATTGACACAAAGTGCAAAAACATTAAAATCATGATAAAAGAAGATTCTCATGTTCTATCTTATTTTGTGTTGAAGACAATTTTGTTTGCAAATTTGAGAATGTTTGAAAGATGGTGCAAGAAAAATAACACAAAAATGTTTAGGTTCGTTCACAAAAACGCGATAAAATATGTAGAATTGATTGTTAAAAATAGCAAATCGACTAAAATGCATGATAATTTAAAAAAGACGTCGGTATTTTGCAAAAAAGCGAACATTACTCACAAAATTAAAAATACCGCTAAGATGACAATCATCAATTGATAATTTAACGAACGATCACCATAATACCTGATAACATAAGAAATATTCCAAACAATTCTCTCATCGTTAATGTATTGTGATTAATAATGTAGTCGACAGTGTATGTGGAAACAATTGTGAGAACTTGTACTTTGGTCGTCAAATTGGCCACGGAACATGTTTTGATAAGGGTATTCATTTGATAAGAGCTTAGAATAGTTAACGCGCTACTTAATATCGAATATTGAATGTTATGGAGTGTGATGTCTTTGATTTGAAGATTGTCTTTCTGTAAATATAAATAGACGATGTTTCCGACTAAAGTAGTCCCCTGTAAAAGAGCATATCCGGTGCAACTGTTCATGTTTATAATGGCGAATTTACGAACAAACGGATTTATACTGTAACTTAAAAAAACAACAATTATTGGTACATTCATATTATTGTTTATCAATAAAATATTTCAAACTAGTTAAATAATTTATTCCTTATCTGAAAAACAGCTGTGAAACTCTGAAAGAGAAGCGGTCTTTTCCATTTCACTCGAGTTTGAAATATTTTTATAAATTACGAGATAGCGATCTTCGATCAAATCAACTTTCACAATAACCACAACTTGTTTATTTTTGTCTTCAATCCATTGACTCCCTAATTTCGGAACATAATGACAATTTGTCTGCCTTTTCAACGTGGGTCTAGGTATCAAGTTCTGATTCAGATTCATATACAATATCAATATTATAAAATGAATAAAAATATTTCAATTTTTCTCAAAATTAAAAAAAAACAAAAAAATAAAAAGAAATTTTGTAAAATCCATCAAGTTTTTTTTCAGTGACTCCCCCCCCCTTCAAAAAAAAGTTATAAAATGTTGACTCTTTTTTGAAAAGTTATATTTTATGCTGTAAAAAGTTATATTTTTATATTGCATAAGTTGCTGCATTTATCATGATATGAAATGGAAAAGTTGACTAAAATATAACTTTTTTCGAAAAAAGTTATATAAAAGTTATATAAAAGTTATATTATTTCCGTTTAAAAATAATGTTTTGTAAATATAGAAAGGAATGAATGCCGAATTATTACTGTAAATGCTGCAATTATTCAACCCATATTATCACTCATTTTAAAAAGCATTTGGAAACCAACAAACATAAAAAGTCAACAAAAAGTCAACAAAAGTCAACATTCGAGTCAACAAAAAGTCAACCTTTTTTAGAGGATTTTGATAGTTCGCGACATAAAAGTAACAATTGTCAATATTGTTCGAAACAATTTACTACAAAGCAAGCTATGTACCGACATATAAAGTTCGCTTGTAAGAAAAACAAAGACGAAGATTTGAAAGAACTTGCAAGATTAATGAATGAAAAAGACAAACAAATCAACGAACTCATTCAAAACAAAGACAAACAATTAGACAAGATGCAAAAACAGATTGAACGACTTGTAAACAAATTACAAATTCAGAATATAAATAACGGAACAATTACTAATAATAATGTGTATAATATCCAGATACTTGATTATAATAATACTGATTATAGTCATTTGACGGAAAATGATTATGTAAACTGTTTAACTGACTGTAACCATTGTGTGAAATCATTAATAGAAAAAGTACATTTTAATGAAAATAAGCCCGAGAATATGAACATTTATATTTCTTCGATAAAGGGTAACTATGCTATGGTGTACAAAGAAAATACTTGGCAAATACAAGATCGCAAAGAACAAGTGGATGATCTATATGAGTATAATGAAATCTTACTTGAAAATTGGTACCAAGAATATCGTCTAAAATATCCACAAATGATACAATCGTTTAAGAATTATTTAAGGAATAGAGAAGGTAATCATATAATAAATGAAGTAAAGAAGGAGATACTTTTGATGTTGTATAACAATCGCGGTTTAGTTCAGAAAAACAGCAAGATCTTCAAGGAAGATACTGATTGTTTGGTATAGTATTTTTTCTTGCTAACAGTATAGATGAAAACACAAAAACCAACACATAAAAGGAGTACAAAAAAAAGTCAAAAGACATCATTAGAAACAAGAAAAACAAGAAGTGAAATGAACAGATTTATCGGGAAATATATGGTAAACGTTCAGGTTGAACAAGGCAAGGGTGTTCCATTAGAAGTAGTATCCAATGGTAACTGTTTATTTGCGTCCATTCTCTATCATCACATCCGCAATTGTAAGGGTCACCTCCATCATATGGAATTGCGCCAGTCAGCTTTTGACTGTATTAACAGGATGATGAGTTCATCAAATGGTTTATCAAATGATATCGAGATCGACGGATTGAGCCGTTCTGAGTTTGATAATGTGTATATGAATGAGCGAAGAGATGGAGCTGGTCGAGAAATATATCATTATCCTGATACTCTTACTATAAGTTGCATGGCAAACCAGTTTGACAAACATGTTGTTATATTTGATGATATTAATAGAGGGATTGTTACAATTATACCATCAACAAACCAAATGCAATTGCTGGATGAGGTTTCTAGTGAAGCCATTGAAGCAAATGAAGTAAATGAAGTAAACTACTGGGTAATCCGAAGAGAAAGTGGCAATCATTATAGACCATATGTTTATAAAAACATAAACAGACCACAAGTGCTTGTTGATGATGTTATTCAAATTTTAAATAATAAAATTAAACTTGCAAATAGTTATGTTGTATCTAAAGTTCAAGAAGCCACTGGTGTAAAGCATTATTCAATTGAGTGGGAAGAAATAAAAAGTATCTTCGAGACCCCATCTAGGTCTTTCTCTTCTATCGATAAAACTCACACTAAAAATGGCAATAAAACAAAAAAAAAGAAAAACAGTAACACTAACAGTAAGACTCGCAGTAACACTAGCATTGAAAGAACAAACACTATGATTAACACTAGCATTGAAAGAGCAAACACTATGATTAACACTAGCATTGAAAGAGCAAACACTATCAAGCCCGCAAGAGAAAAAAGAAAAATTGGTCATTTTCCAGATGTAAAGTATTGTTGGTATGGATGCGATGATCATATATTAGTTTGGTTGCATGATGCCCTGATTGTGTTTATCGAAACGCTAGGTCAATTGTAATTGCCTCACTGAAATGATTAGTTATTATTTAATATCAAAAATACCGAAGTAAAAATAATATTTCTCATCTTAAATATATTTAAAATTGAAATAATTGAACATACATATAATATATGTAAGAACCCGGTAAATTAATCATGCGGATATTATTCTTTCGTTTCAAAGACAAAAGAAAAACGCCAACTTTTGAAGAATGGTTAGATACAAATGGATATTACTACATCAGAACCAAAGAAGACAAACCTTGTTTCAAATCAGTTCTTACGCGCAAATTGAAAAAGAAGTATAGTCATGAAATTGGTCTATAATTTTGATTAGTCATCGCTTTAATACCCCGGTCTAATAAATATATGAAATAATACTTAAAGCGTCGTCTATTAGTATATATGTAAAACGATACCCGGTTAGCTCAGTCGGTAGAGCGCAAGACTTTTAATCTTGTGGTCGTGGGTTCAATCCCCACATCGGGTGCTGATGAAACAAAAACAATATCCCTCTGATATAGGCGCATTTCTCTAATATTGTTTTTACAACAATAACAACGACCTATCAAGTTTACGTTTTCTCTTCATCATTCTGCTCCTATAACTCATTTGATTCATATACTAATCTCTTGACGTGGAAGTAGCGGGTTTGAATCCTGCTAGGAGGATTATACAAAAATATATATTCTAATATGATTTACATAGAGTACTGATGGCCGAGTGGTTTAAGGCGCCATCCTCAAGAGGTGGTATCTTCGGATAACGTGGGTTCGAATCCCTCTCAGTACATAAATATGTTTTCATATAACGAGCTCCTATAACTCAGTTGGTTAGAGTGCTAGTCTTATGAGCTGGAAGTCGCAGGTTCGAACCCTGCTAGGAGCATTAAATAATATGTGTATTTAAATATTATTTCCCGATAGTACTGATGGCCGAGTGGTTTAAGGCGCCATCCTTAAGAGGCGGTATCTTCGGATAACGTGGGTTCGAATCCCTCTCAGTACATAAATATGTTTTCATATAACGAGCTCCTATAACTCAGTTGGTTAGAGTGCTAGTCTTATGAGCTGGAAGTCGCAGGTTCGAACCCTGCTAGGAGCATAAATTGACAACGTGTCCGAGTGGTTAAGGAGATGGACTGCTAATCCATTGTGCTGTGCACGCGTGAGTTCGAATCTCACCGTTGTCGTATATACACCAAACCAATCCGCATTAGTCCAGGTGGTCAGGATCCCCCGCTTTCACCGGGGTGACCCGGGTTCGAGTCCCGGATGCGGAAGCCTCTTATAAATTAGATGATTAATACCGTAACCACCATGTATTGATTTATGATAACAAAAACCACATTTTTCCCATATAATTTCCACATTTTCAATTTCTTTACTTGACGCTTCCAACCAAATACTCCATTCTTTTGGAATTTGATTTATCATATTTTTTAATATTTGTTGTTTTCTATATTCAGGTATTACACAAGCAAACACTAATTCATGTGTAAATAGACTACCATCTAGACCATTTCCTGTGCATTTTAATAATATAAATCCAGGTATTTTACCTTCAAAATTGTCCGGTATAATCCATTTACTTTTTGTATAGCAATATGTATCATATTCATAAATATTTCCAGAATGTTCGCAGGTCAAATTTAATTTATCGATTTCATCTTTCCTCTCTGTTTCTACAAAACATCTTGTACATTCATCTGTTATTTCTGTAAAACAGGTACAAGTGCAATCATTAAACATCGTTATATTTTCTTCTTTTTCGAGTTTTTCTTTTAATTGTAAATCACATAAAGCAACTTTTGTAAATTCATGTGTTAAAAACCATTCATTATCTGTTTCAATACAAATTTGCTTGATTTGTTCAACAATTTCCATTATTTATATTTTAATTACGGACAATAAATATTTCAATTTTAGTTACGGACATTTAAAACACCGGTTTATAAATAAATTAAAATACTTTTTATTGATGCTATTCTTTAACATGAATATGGTAATCAAACTCTACTATATTACTCGAATTCACATATTGTAAATGAGTAAAATTATCGTAAATTTTGTGAATAAGAAAACCATTATTCATCGAATTATATATAGTACGAACTTCGTGATTAGAGTTTTGTTGTGCAAGTTCGGCTTTGTATGCCCCACCCCCATTTACGCAAAAATAGATCCCGTCAAACTTCATGAATTGGAAGTTGTGCTCATGTCCTGAAAAATAAACGTCGACGCGATATTTTTTGAGAAGTATATAAAGCCGTTGTATCATCGATTTGTAGTTACCATAGTAACCGTTTGAAAATATATGATAGTGTCCATAAACAAATAACCATTTACTATTTCTGTTTCTAGCGTCTATAAGACGGTTTTCTAAGTAAGACAACGATTCATGTATCACCTTCTTATTATGTTTATACAATGTTTTTGTATTATCATATAGTTCAGGATATATCTTGATGGTGTCTAAAAATATGTGATAACTTTTGGATGTTTCGTCATATGTGTAGTACTCATTATTTGGCATCACCCAATTACTACAATGATTTGTCATATCAATTTGTGACGAAACGCTTTTCATTCCACCATCGTAGTCATGGTTTCCCAAAATAGAAAACCACGAGATATGCTTCAAATGTGGAAATGGTTTGATGAACATCGAATACCAGGAAGTATCCCACTTGGGGTCGGTAATGTTTTTGACACCATCTTCATAAAAATTATCTCCGAGCGAGACAACAAACCGAGGTTTATGAAAAACAGAATAATTCGACATGACATTCGCAACATATTTGACTTGATTGATTGATGTTGGTGTCGCCCCCCAGTCTCCGATCGAAAAATACGTAAGCTTTGGATCCATCGAATTCTTTGTTAATATATCAAAACAAAATCGTTTATAGCTAATTTATTATTTTTATGAATAGCAAGAGAAAATAATGAATACTTTCAACAAGGTCACACGAGACACGCGAACAAACGCTATAAATATCGATATACGTCGCTTTAATTCTAAAGAAGATTACGAAGTTGTCGTGAAGTCGATCGAAGACAATTATAGGAGCAAGACAAAGTTCTCTCTGACAATAGAAACAAAAGACCTATTATATGAAAATATTTCGATGAAATACGTATATTTGTTTTCTAGCTTTATGATTAGATTAAAAAAAAAACATTTCCAGTATCTTGAAAAAACAGATATAAAAGTATATGACCAGCGCGTATTTGATCTGTTGTATTACCTTTTTTTGTATTTATGTTCTCCTGTAGCAACTGTTCGTGTCATTTATTATAACAGCGAAACGAACGACCTCCTAAAAATAAAATCTTATTATGTGTTATAGTATCAATATCAAAATGGATGCGGTAAACAAAATAGACAAAACAATTACAAAATATATATATAATTTTATAAATGCGAGTACTTTACTCAAAGGTGTGCCGCATGTGTTCGGTTTAGTACCGTATGAAATATATGTTATTCCTGGCATGCATTTGGCAATTATTCAGACACTATTATTTGAAACTCATAAACCAATACAGTTTCATTTACTCCCGCACTGGTTTTCTTATTCTATTTTTCAATTTCTAAAGAAATCGATTAAGCGAGGAAGGCCTGGTTGCGTAGACAAATCATTGAACGACTACATAGAACCAGGGCATTGTAAAGGCTCTAATAAGTTTCAGTCTTTTCCTTCTGGACACATGGGGGTGGCGTCTTCATTAGCAACTGCTCTGTATATGGAAATGCACTATAGTGAAGATGCGAAGTTTTTTGAAGTGCCGATTGTGTCAAAATCTATGAAAAATGTGATTAGTTTGAGTGGTATATTTGTTGCACTTATGGTTGGTCTTCACCGAATAAGTAAAGGATACCATAGCTTTTTTGATGTAATGTGCGGGTTCTTAATTGGATGCTCGATTGGCGCGGTTTCCTGGAAAGTGTTGGAGATTTGTCCAACAAACGAAGAAGATGGTTCTAAAAAAAATGTATTCTCTGATAATTTAAACAACGTTTATACAATATATGAAGAGCTGAAGAAAGACAATGAATTCATAAATCATGTGTTATTTGCTAGTAAAATCATATTGATTATTCCAATTTTGTTTCTCATTTATAAGTTCATGACTAAGGATTTGTTTCATTTGACGACGATTAAACACTAATGATAAATATTGTCATATCATGATTGCGGACCAACTAATTTAATTTGATTGGTGTCAATTATATAATCAAAATCTGCTTTGTTACAAAATCTTGGTTCATTAGGAGAACCTCCAAATCGAAAGTTATTTTTTTTAAAGTTGCAGTAAAAGTGCTTGTTACCCATTTATATATAAAAACGCGGTAACTTCAATTTTAGATATGTCCGTTGAATGCATATTCCATCAAATCTCAGAATACTCCCCATTTTCTTTATTTTCAAATATAATATATATTTTGTCGCCTATTTGTAATGTTCTGTATTCTCCATTATTTGGATGCTTTTGTTTTTTTGATGCCCCTCGATTTTCACATTTGCATGTAGAAAATACATTTCCCATAGTTGTATACTTTAGTTATATTAGCGAATTATTTTGTCTTTGTTCGACAAAATGTTGGGGGTGATATAAAGAAAGACAAAAATTGAAATAATACTTTACTTCAGTATGATGTGAACAAATCCCAGTCTAATCATGAACGGTAATCTTGTCCATGACGTTGCATTACTTCCAGATGATATTCGACGAACAATTATTCGTTTCTTACCGAGAAATCATACCGCCAAAATTATTAACAGCTCGTTTTCAAAGGTTGAACTAAAATATGTTCGTAAATACAGATTTACAGTAAATACGATCAGCGTGTGGAACGATTTGAAACCGTCGAGTTTACAAAGCGTTCATTATGGAGATGGAAAACAATTTCGAAGAGCATCTATTAGTAAGGGCGAGTACATAAGACTATCAAAACTAGGTATTATGCCAAGCGGTGTTAGGCTTTGGTAATTGTCATAGTTAATAGAAAAAGATGCTTTTGAATGATTTTATTTAAATTTGAAGCTATTAAAAAATTGAATTATTTTTAACAACTACAAAGGTAACTCAACGTAGTATAAATCATTATGGCCGACACGACACAAGAAAATAAAATCATTTTCGACATGGATGAAAGTCTTTCGGACGGTGTGCCAAAAAAATACAAGCATATTAATCCAAAAAAAACATATTTTACCGAATGGGAAATTCAACCTTGGGATTTGACACTGAAAGATGTTATTGGTGAAGGGAAATTTGGCAAAGTACACTATTCTTACTGGAGAGGCACGCCGGTGGCAGCAAAAATCGACAATCAAATTACGAATGAAGACAAAGAAATCATTATCAACGAGCTTGATACTTTGATCAAAATTCATCATCCAAATATTGTTCAAATACTTGGCTTTGTACAAGAACCCTTTGCTATTGTCATGGAATATTTACCAAACAAGGATTTGTTACATTACATCAAACGCAAAACAAATATTAATACCCACGATAAGATTAATATTTGTATTGATGTTTTACGCGGTCTAGAATACTTACACAATCGGAAACCTAAATCGTTAATACATAGAGATATCAAACCTCAAAACATCTTGTTGACGCCATCTGGACGCGCAAAAATTGCTGATTTTGGTCTAAGTAAGTTCATTGACGAAAAAATAAAGAAAACTGCTAGTAAAGATAGTTTAGAAGATATTGTTGGTTCTTCGCCTATAGTAAGCTCTGTTTTGGAAACAATGAATGATGGCAGCGACATGACGACCCATGTTGGGTCGCGGCGCTATATGTCACCTGAAATGAAAAGCAACAAAAAATACAACTATAAGACCGATATTTGGAGTGCGGGTATTGTCTTTGCCGAACTATTTGAAAACATTCGATATGATGTGGATACTTTTATGTGGAAAAAAACACCCTTAAATATTCAGAGCTTAATCAGCCAATCTATGCTAAAGGTAGTTTCCGAGGAACGCGGAAGTGCGAACGAACTGATCGGGCTTTTTGAAACAGTTCCTCTTAAAAAAAGCAGCGCGTGGAGGATTTGGTAGTTATGCATTATTGTCTTGTTCGATCATATTGAATGATTGAATGGTCTTGAATAGAAGACAAAAGACAAAACTGCGGAATTGATAACATTGCGTGCATCACAAACGAACTGTAGTTACCCAACAGTTTTAAATCGTATATTTTAAAAAGAACCAACCATGATAAAATAGAAAGTATATATTTTTTTATACTGGAACAATATAGTTTTCGCGAAGATAATAGGACGCCGCATACAGCACCAAGATTTATATAGTTTTTACCATTTTGTGAAATATTTTGCTTGTAAGATAAAATATGCAAAACACAAACAAGATGATATAATGTTTCGAGTGTTTCAACTCTCATGTTCCATGAATATCCGGTCAAAAATGAGTGAATATGAATAAAACATACATCAAGTTTGAAAAGTATTATTCGCATATTGTTCATCGAACTATCCTCCTTAACAAACAATCCTCTATGTAAGTGTAATAAAAAA
>Ga0228669_1001238_pt1 | contig 10538 bp, 11 predicted proteins | sample 84DmetaG_FD_182700 | JGI IMG/M metagenome (GOLD analysis project Ga0228669, IMG submission 182700) | Seawater microbial communities from Monterey Bay, California, United States - 84D | ecosystem: Environmental > Aquatic > Marine > Coastal | place: USA: California | collected 2016-10-11 | reverse complement strand
GAATATATTAAAAAAAAAGGGTCTTCTTCTTCTAATATTATAAAAAAATTAAATGATGATATAAGTATACGAAAAGGTAAATACGGACCTTATGTGTTTTATAAGACAAGTAGTATGAATAGGCCAAAATTTATATCTATGAAAGGTGTAGCTGAAGAAGAAGTTACTATATCATGGGTAGAAGCAAATTTGAATAATTAAAAAGACAATATAATCTTAAATAATTGATAATATAATCTTAAATAATTGATAATATAATCTTAAATAATTGACAATATAATCTTAAATAATTGATAATTAACAAATAAAAATCAATAAAGTAAATATTGATTTTTATTACAATTGAGAGAAAGATTCAAATAACCATGGTAGGTTTTCTGCTGCTGACTTGCTAACAATAGTAAGAGCACCTAATACATAAAATACAGCTAACGATTGAGCATTTTTGTCTACACCAGCATTAATAAATTTATTTATATTTTTAATAATAGAATGTCTTATATTTTCAATTTCACGGTTAAATAAACTTCTACTTACACGAAAAGGGTATCCTAAATTGGATGGATATATACTTTGTCTTGTTTCATGTGTTAACTGTGCTCTGTAATCCCATACATCGATCAATTCTTTCATAAATTTACTTAATCCAAGAACATTTAAATTCATTAACCATTTACTATCGGTTATAAATCCAAATGTATCAATTTTTTGAAACAATTCAATAGCCTTAAATTCATTTTTCTTTTTAAGATTTTCACTATAATAATTATTGTCAATAGTAATATTAATGTTCATTCCACATATCTTTGAATATTTTACAATAACATTTATTTGTTTATGTATATCTTGAGGAAATGGTTGTCTGTTAAATGGATTTAAAACATTATTCATATGTTTTCTAATGTTTTTTCTGTTTTTTTTAGCATATTCATATTGTTCTTTAAACAAATTGTAAAGTGAACAAATATCAAAACAATAAACATGATTTTTTTCACCTGATTTTAAGCACATAATTTGTGAAAAATTTAATTTCTTTATTGGTTCAAGAGTTAAAAAATCAATATCATTTGTTGTTTCTTTATACATATTAACATTTTTAAGTTTAAATAATTTTTTTACGATTACACCTCTAAATAGTGATTGGATTTTTACAGCATAATGCGATAAACGAAGACTATTGTATAATCGCTTTATTAATTCTGGTTTATTACCACTTACCTTGTAATGATAATGTTTACACATTTTTTTTAATTGTGAAACATTGTAATTTTTGTTTAAAATCTCATCATATTCATTTAACTGTAGAATTCTAAAATCATTATTATTTACTTTTGATTTTTTTTTACTACAAGACTTTACATCTTGATAATAATGATATTCAATATATTTTTTTGGTGATTTAATAGAAACAACATCTTTTTTATTTTCTAATTTGGTATTTATCATTAATTTATACATTTATATATATGTTTATACTATTTTTATAAAATATTTATCTTGGATTTTACCTTCATTATCGTTTAAGTATTTTAAAAAGTAATTTAAATACATAATTAGTATATGGTTAAGATAGTATGAAAGCACAATATTTTAAAAATTTTTTAACTATACTAATATCATTGATATGTTTACATGATACTAAACTATATTTTGTACATTCAATGGATTATACCAATTGTAATAAATTATGGGGTGTAACACAAGACGCTAATGGTAAAATGTTATATAAAGTAGGTATGTATATGTGTGTAGAAGACCCATATAATATTTATAAAAATGCTTATTCGTCACAGATCGATCCACCTTTATTACTTGAAAATCCACAGCCAAATAATATTACAGTAAATAATAGTAATAATACTATTCAAAATGTTACAAACATCTCTCCCAAAATAGGAAATGAAACTAAAAATGTTTCAATAATTAATGAGACATTTTTTAAAATATATAATAAAACTTTAAATACGTCAACCGTAGCACAAACAACACCAACTCTTTCTACAACAACTCGTCAAATTACTACACCTATTATACCTACTACGACTACAGTATCTCCTACTATGTCATCAACTACAACTCAACAAATAATTACTACAGCTCAACAAACAAGAACAACACCTCGTACAACAACAAAATCTCAAATTACATATACAGAAGTTTTAAATAAATCAACAAATAAAACAAACAAATCATATGGCTTTACTAATTTAAGATCATCAGCCGATAATGAAAAACAAAAAGAAACATCAAAAAAGGATGAAGTGGATGTAATATTAATAGTTGTTATTTGTTGTATTGTAGTTATTTTAAATATAATAGGAGTAGTAGTTTATATAAAATGTAAAAAGGATACGATAAATAAAAAGAAAGATCAAACAAAAGTACAAGATGAAATGAATACACAAGATAATCCGACGGATAAAAATATAATGAAACAAGAACCAAAACAAATAAAAGTAAAACCAAATAATAATATACCATTAAACAAACAGCACAAACCACCAATAAATCTATCAGTAGATACAAATAAAGGTAAGGAGTTGAAATTAAACCATAACGCTTTGACTCCAAATACAAAACAAATATTAAATGAGTCAGAAGCATCCATTAAAAATTGGTATAAAAAAACGTTTCAAAATGAATTAAAAGAATGTGGTGATGATGTTCCAATGCCTCCAGTATCAAAGGTATATCCTTTGTCTCAAAATAAAAAACAACCAAATCATAAAACAAGTAGTTCGAATGCTCCTGTCTTGAAAAAAAATGTAAAAAAATTAATTAATGTTCATGAAATGAAAATAAAAGAAGCACAGCGAACTAATAGAAATATACCAACAAATCATTATAATAGGCAACATAATGTATTAGGTAAACCATCATCAAATCAACCACCTAATTATCAAATACAATATTTAAATAATAGAGGACAATCTTCTCATCAAAACAACAATTTTGCCAAATAATTAATATTTTATAGAATTATACTTGTTATTAGTCTAAATAATTATAATTCCTATATTTTGGGATTCCATTAAATTACTGAATTCTTAAAAAAATTAATAAATATATAAAATTGATTTAAAAAAAAGATTAGTAGTTAAATGTATAATAATCATGAGTTCAGTAAGTTATCTAATCACCAAAGCTAAATCATTTGACGCAAACGCAGTCACCTACAAAGCAGCCCAGAATAATAAGAGAGGAGGAAAAAGTGTTCAACTATTATTGTCTGGTCAGCCAATTGTTCTACAAGTTCCACTAATGTTAACATGGGGAGTTAATGAGAGAGTAGATGAACAGAGTGGTCGTGTGACATATGACATGGCATTGGATTTTAGAAATGAAACAAGTTCGGTAAATAAATTTAAAGATGCTATGACGTCATTTGAAAATAAGATTAAGGCAGATTGTATTAAGAATTGTAAGGAATGGTTTGGAAAAAGTAAGATGAGTAGTGAATTAGTTGATAATCTTATGTATCCTATTTTGAAGTATCCTAAGTTGAAGGATAGCGATGGAAATTACACAGATGAAGCAGATTATAGTCGTGCTCCATCATTGAAAGTTAAACTACCATATTGGGAGGGTAGATTTAATGTTGAATTGTATAATTATGCCGATAAAACACCATTGTATATTCCACCAAGAAAGGATGAACAAGCAACATCTAGTCCTGTAGAGTGTATTCCTAAGGCATCTCATATTAATGGATTGATCGCTTGTCAGGGTATGTGGTTTGCTGGTGGTAGATGTGGTGTAACATGGAAATTGGTTCAAGCATGTGTAAGACCTCCAGCTAGACTATTGGGAACGGCAACATGTCATATTGAAGATGATAGTGATGATGAAGAGATGGATAATAATTTGGCTCAAAAAGAAACACAAGACGATACAACCAATCATGATGATGAAGAAGAGGAAGTAGCACATCAACCATCATTTCAAGAATCTGAAGAAGAGGAAGAACAAGAAGAAGTAGTAGAGGAAGTAAAACCAAAAAAGAAGAAAAAGGTTGTTAGAAGAAAGAAAAACTAAATCAATTACAATATGATTTACAATTCAAATAATAAAAATTACAAAAATAAATTACAAAAATAATAAACACATAAAATATTATAATTTTTTATGTGTTTTAATAATTAAACATCTTCACATGTACAAGTGAGGGTAAGTTCAATAATAACATTACTTCTTTTTTTATTGTCATATAAGTTTTGTTTATTAGGTACTAATTTACCTTGATGTTTAAATACAATACGCTGAGGGTATGTTGAAATTTTTACATCATTGGAATGTATTGTAAATATTTTATTACATACACTTACATTTATATATCCATTATTAAACAAATTAATAATAGAAGCGGATTGCTTAATGATTATATCATTATTTTTTGATATACTTATATTTTCACTAATATCAGGAATATTTTTAATAATCATTTTATCAATGATAACTTCATCATGCCACAAAGGTATATAATGCGTTTCATCATTAATTTCAAGTTTGTAAATATTATCTTGAAAGAGATCATGTAAAGACGGATTTAATAAAATAATATTTTTATTTTTTAATTTTTCTTGTATAACTTTTTTAAACTCCATCAATTGCTTGTTATCTAAATAAAAATAATCCTTGTTTTGGGAGAGAAAGTAATAGATCAACTGACATTTGTCTATATCCAATTGACTAAAAATCTTAACGGAATAAACATTACAACTAGCCAAAATAGATTTTAATGTCGTTCTAATAAATAAATTATCAAACTTTTGAAATCCCTTGCTATTTTTAATTATATTTTCTACTACATTCACAAATAAGTTGTCATATGTGTCTGTATTGTTTATTGAATTACTATCATGAATATTATAATAATTAATTAAAAAATCATATGCTTCTTTTATTTCTTTAAATTTAACGGCATCACCTCCTTTATCAGGATGATGTTTAAGTGCTAGTTTATGATAGTATTTTTTTAAAATTTCCAAATTTTTATCTTTATTATTCGCTATAAGTTGGCATGTCAATATATCTAATGTTTTACAAGCTTTTTGATAATTCATTGTCATTTATACTCTTACATAATATATAAAATATTCTTTCTAAGTGAAAAATAGGTCTATAATTATTATTATATTGAAGAAAAAAAAGATATATTGAATGTAATATTGATTCAATGTTAGTTTTATTTAATTTTTTTTTATTTATAAAATAGTTTATAGTATAAAACAAAAATAAACTAATATCAATGTTAAATATTAACAAGTTATAAAGTAAATCTCTTAATTCACTGAAACTATAATTATCAATATTTTCAATTACATTTATAATTTTTTCAATATGAGCAACATGAATATCATCTAATTTACTTGTATTAAACAACAAATTATTTATATTTGTAATAGAATTTATATTTCTTAATGATAAATCTAAGATATTTTTGTTTATTTTGTATTTTTTTGTTTTGGATGTATGTGACTTGATACATTGTTTATAGGATGTTTGTGTAGGTCTTTTTAAATTTATAATTTGACAACGAGATAATATATTATCTGGAATAAAACTTATATGTTCGGTTGTAATGATATATTGTATTTTTATTTTTTTATGTAATAATGTTTGCATATAAGTAAAAAATATATCTAACAATTCAGAATGTATTTTATGAAAATTTTTACATAAAATAATACCAAATTTGGATATTCTTGTACTAATTATTTCTACAATATGATAAAATAGATTATTAAACAATACTTTTGAATTACAACCTAACAGTTCCATATCAATTTCAAAATGAACATCGCTTATTTTATAAACATACTCTTTTTTATTTTGAAATAAATAAGTCATTTTTTTTTCATATTTACAACGACTTGGACTATATTCTTTTATATATTTTAACGCTTGGGTATATTTACCTATTCCACTTGGACCATACAATATAATATGTTCATTTATAAACTTGTCTTTATTAATATGTGGATGTAGATCATAATGTTCAACTTGTTTTATATAATCATCAAATTTATTATTCATAACTAATATTATCTATTAAATACTTTTTAAACTTAAATAGATGTTTAAGTTTAAATATATCAATAATGGAAAATTTAAATAGAATTCGTTCTATTAAAACGAAATTAGAAAGTATAAAAGAAACGCAACCAAATCTATATAATTTATGGAAGATAACCATATACAAACAAGAAGCGCGATTTGTAAAAACATTATTGGAATGTGAACATATGTTAGACAAAGTAGATAGTTTAAATAAAACCTTAAGTATAATGGATATACAAACGTTATTTATATTGGGCAAGACGATATCTAAGAATTATTAATACAACAACAAAAATAATTATTTAAACATATGTAGTCTTATTATATTATGTATTTAACAATACCGGCTAATGATTTTGAAATAAATAATGTAATCATAAGTGATAAATCTAAAAATAATGTAATTGAAAATAGTTTTTTTTATAGAATGTATTACTCAAATGATTTAGTTTCTATGAATGGTATCTATATTAAATTTAATTTGTATGATTTGGAGATAGAAGAATATTATAATAAAATAAAATGTAATTTTTCAAGGTATGATGATAGAAATAAATTTTTGATTAGACAACTAACTACAATAGAACATGAAATATTAAAAAATTATATTCAGTTAACACAAAACCCTGTATATACAATAAGAGAACAACTAATGAACTATTATATAAAATTATTTCATAAAGAAAACAATAGATTAATTGGTAAAATATCAAGTGTGTCTGTTATATTAAAAATATCTGGATTATGGTTAACAAATAAAGAACATGGATTAACGTTTCGATTTATTATACTAGATAAATAAATATTGAATAACATATTTATTTATCGATTTTATCATATACTTTATATCTTATATATTTTATACCTTATTTATAACTATATTTATCTACTTTCTTTTTTTCTATATCTGTTTTGATATCATACACTAAGAAAGCTGTGATAATACCAATTAATATTGTAATTTCACCAAATAGTTCCACTTTCATGATATTTCTCAATATAGTCATTGTAATTTGAGCAGCAATGGATAATATAAAGGTTTGGTTTTTTGTTTTAAAATTCTTTGGGATTTCCAAACTATTAAATATTCCTGGATTTTTTAATACAATCATTAAGTAAAAAACTAATTGACCAATGACAATAAAAATATCAAACGAATTAAAAAATGCTAGAAATACATTTTTAATAATATATAAAATATTACTTGATTCTTGAAAAGCCAATGATAATTCTTTAGCAATTTTTAATATACTACCAGCAAAAGTCATTCCCATAACAACTAAAAATCCAATGATAAAAGCAAACAATATATTATCTAGTTTAAATCCCAATGCTAAACTACCTATTGTTATTAAAATATTTAATCCTATTAAAAATAAACCTAATTTATTCATGTTATATATTTATAAGATATTTTCTTGTATAGAAAATAAAAATAATTAAAAATAATATATAATAAATTTATAATGATGCATCCAATAATAAAACCACAAAATAATTATGTAATGCACAAAGAAGTAATATCTATACATGGTGTAGATAAAGATAAGTCGAAATGGCCTAAAAATAACGAATTTGAAATATCTCTCCCATATCCATTAAATAATGTAAGTTATATTAAATTAAAAGATGTAAATTTACCTAATTTTTTACATAATATAAGTCAAACAAAGGAAAATTCGAAAATACGTATTCAATACGCTAATCCTATTTTTGGATCAACGACGGATATAAATCACCACGCAGGCGATGTCATAAAAGATATTCAAGTTCCAGATGGTTATTATACACCAGTTAAGTTAGCAAATATGTTACAGAATCTTTTAAATCGCACCATTTACAATGATTTTGATTTTGAACCTTTTAAAGTTAAATATGATATAATTACAAATAAAATATTAATAGGTGTAACAGAAGGACAATTTAAGTTATTATTAACGCATCAACACCAATATGAAGATGGTGTAAAATGTTTACATTCCACCAAATTTAATAATTATATGGATTGGGGATTAGGTTGTATTTTAGGATTTGAAAAACAAGATTATATTGGAACTGTATTTAATGTAGCAACAGCAGATAGATATACACAATTAAAAACAGGTTTAACACTTCCACATGAAACAACTGCGTGGCTTATTCCGTCAAAACAACATAATACAGCTAAAACAACAGTAGCTTATTTAGAATCACCTCATTCTGTAAATACATCTAAGTATGATACAATGTATATAGAATTGGATAAACATAATTATATAAGTGAAATACAGCCATATTCAGACAATACAAGTTCTAGTTTTAACAATGATTTAGTATTTAAAAATAATAGTGCTTTTGCTAAATTATCATTGGTAAAAAACAATGTGATGCAAGCGTCCATTGTAGCAGATCAATTGTTTCATATATTATCGTTTACTCAAAATGAAATTACAAATAATTCTCATAATTATAATCCACCAATTAAATCATTAAACAAGTTAAAATTTAAGTTTAGACATCATGATGGAACGATGGCAGAATTTGATATGGCTTCTCCTTCATTAACTTTAGAAATAGGTTGTTTATTAGACGAGCCACTTAGAAACGCTACTATTCGACGACAATTTTAAAAATATACCTACATAATCAATCTTTATACATCCAAAAAATATTACCACAAAAATATATTATTTTAATAATTATTTTTAATTTTAAAATGATACTTCGTTTAAAAATTAAAAATAATTATTAAAATAATATATTTTATGAAATGAACTTAAAAAGAAGCGACAATAATAAATTATAAGATGCCAAAAGTATCAAAGAAAGCAAAAGCTAGTAAGTCAGCAGCACAATCAGCTGCCCCTGCTTCAGTAAAAGCAGCAAAAAGTAAAACTTCCAAGAAAGAAGTTAAAGAAACTGTAGCGCCAGCAGCACCTGAAACCGTAGAAGTTCCAACTCTATCTGAACAATTTAGTGATTTGTTGGGTCAACTTGCTACATTGAGAAATCAAGTAACTGCTGTAACGACACAAGTTCGTGTATTGGCTAAGCGTTCTGAACGCGAATTGAAGCAAGCTCTAAAGGCAAGTAAAAAAAAGAGAAAATCTGGAAATAAGGAACCAAGTGGTTTTACTAAACCAGCTAAGATTAGTTCTGAACTAGCAGCATTCCTAGGAAAAGCGGAAGGAACTGAAATGGCACGCACTGAAGTAACTAAGGAACTACAAAAATACATTCTTAGTCACAAGCTACAAGATCCAGCAAATCGTCGTAATATCAACCCAGATGCTAAATTGCGTAAGCTTCTAGGTATGAAAAAGTCAGATAGTCTTACTTACTTTAACCTACAAAAATGGATGAAGCCTCACTTTAAATCCAGCGCCAGCACTCAATCTGCTTAATTAATTTAATAATATCTATAATAAAAATTATATATATTATTTTAACAAACTTCTAATTGAGGAGGATAAATAAAATTATCCTGCTCTAATAATTTGTGTAGTGTATGATTATCATTTTTATTACATACAATATTATTTTCATTGAAACAATTTGTATCGGTTTTATACATATTGTAAACAACGTTTAAATGATCTATTTGTGTTTTAGTCATAAACTCTTCTGATTTAACATAATCAATAAAGCTTTTATTTATATAATTATTAATTTGTTGATATTTGTATTTCTTATATAATTTATAATATTCAAATACATTTTTAGAAGATGTATTATAATCGTTGTTTGATAATATACACATCCATTTAAAATCTTCAAATCCAATATCTAAATATTTTAAAATTAAGTCTAAATTGTATTGTAAACAGGTGCCATTTACTATATCTAAGTTTCTATAAACATATTTAGATTTATAAACAAACATATCCATGTCATCAGACAAACAACCATCTTTATAATATGTATTTACTAATTGTCCACATACATGGTCTGCTTCTTTTTCAGCAACATAATATTTCATACCATAACTTTGAAGTAATTTTTTCACGATTTCAATATCTTCTTTTTTAATTCGTGTAAATGATTTTTTTAACTCTATTAACTGGCTTCTATTTGTTTTAATGTATTTTTCAGTTGAATTATCAATGATTTCATAATATTTTTGTTTTGCTATATATTTTTGTTCATTTCTTTCTATGATAGCTTTCGTTTTTACTTTATCTGGTTCACCGTCAAATATAAATATAGCATCTATATTGTAATATTTAAATACACTACATAATTTAAATATATTAGTTAACAACATATTTTGTGATTTGTACTTGTATAAATATATACTAATATCAACAACAATAGATTTTTCTCTTAATTGATCTAACGATATAATTTTTACACCCTTTACAGCATATCGTTTCATTAATTTATTTAATAATTTCACACCCATTTCGTATCGTTTAATATATAATATTTTCTTTAAGATATTTATTTATTTCAATTTAATGATTACATTATTGATTTTTATTTCAATTATTACCTTATTG
>Ga0228669_1001222_pt1 | contig 10647 bp, 7 predicted proteins | sample 84DmetaG_FD_182700 | JGI IMG/M metagenome (GOLD analysis project Ga0228669, IMG submission 182700) | Seawater microbial communities from Monterey Bay, California, United States - 84D | ecosystem: Environmental > Aquatic > Marine > Coastal | place: USA: California | collected 2016-10-11 | reverse complement strand
GCAAACAAACACCAATGCTATGATGAATCAAGCGGGGTACACAGGTGGTGCTGCCCAAGTAGCAGAGGATTACTCAGTTACAGACAATGGAGTTACTTACAACGATTGGTTCTTACCCTCTTTAGAAGAATTGAACGAAATGCATAGTCAAAAAAATTCAATTGAGGCTGCAGCAGGGGTTACTCCATTCGGTACTGACTATTGGAGTTCTTCAGAACAAAATAGTAGTAAAGCGAAGTCTGTTGATATGTCTAGTGGAAATGACAGTAACACCAATAAGAGTTCTCAGTATAGAGTTCGAGCCATTCGAACGTTCTCAGGAGGTACAGGTTTATCTGATCCAGATACTGGGTTCGATTAATACTCCCTTTAACTCATAAATAAAAAATGGCTTTATCTAATTAGATAAAGCCATTTTTTTTAGGGCGCAGTTGCTCTAGACCTTAATCTATGCTGTAATCATTATTTATGGGTCTAGGTTTGAGCGTTTTTATAACATTCATTTTATTTAGAAAGGCTCACACTTCTACTAGACCAAAATGGGGAGTTTTAAATTTCATCATTTCATAGGATTGACATGCGTCATTTTTTTAATCAATTTTGATAAACGTTAAACAAAAATTCTATGTTAGAAAAAGTAGTTGAAATACAAACCGTACAAGAAAGCTCTTTAATGGTATTTTGTGGAATATTCATATGTGTATCTATTATACAGGCTATAATTATATATGTTAATAAGGAGATTTTTAAACGCCTTAAAAAGAGAAATGCCCTCAAGGGTATTAATACTTCAATTGCCAAGATTTTACATAAAATAATTTTTTTAAAATTATAAGTATCTCTATTTAAAGACCCTAAAAACTAGAGTTGTTTTTCTGTTTTTGTGGACTTAGCTAGTAGCTTAATTTTGGAAGAAACAAGTATAGGCTCAATTTTTTTGGTAGACTTAATTGAGCAAAATATTTAGTTTTTTTACCACTACACATAATTGATCAATTCAATTCACTCAAAATAGGGAGTTCAAAAATTCATTACTTATTAGGATTGACACAAGTTCCTTTTTTTTTCATTTTTACTTAAAGAAAAAAATAGGTTATGACAAAAAAAATTTTTGAAATTGATGCTATACTCCCAGAAAACTTTCTTCTATTTTGCGGAATATTTATTGGGGTATCATTTTTACAGGCTATTATTTGGTATTCAACCTCTAGGTATATTAAACGAAGTATAAGTAGAAACAACAAGAAAATTGAGATGAATCCAATAACTAAGTTGATATTTAAATTATTTTATGTAGAGTATCATTAAGACTTCTTTTTTTTGGTGTTTTTTTCATTTTAAACAACCTAAATAAAAATTAATAATAGTTCCCTAGTTTTAACAATTTGTTTAACACTGGTAATGAGTTATTTAGGCTACTGCTTGACTATTTTTGTAAGAAATTATAAAAATTAGCTTATGAAAAAATTTTTAGTAAAAACCCTTTTGTCTATTACAATTATCTTTGCTTCCTGTTCAGAGAATGACCCTTTAATTACAATTAATGACAGTGCAGAAGAACTGCCTATTGCGCTCTCGCAATATGACAACAGTAATTATGGAATCTATAAAGGTGTATTTGTGGGTTCAAGTGGAACCATTCTTGTTAATCTCAACAACAATGGGGTTATTTCAGTTTCCTTAACTATAGATGGTGTAAACTATCCTTTTACTTCTACTGAAAGTATTACGGAAAATGAACAAACAGAAACCACATTTACTTACCAAAATAACAGTTTTAGTTTTACAGTAAACGCAGACGGATCTAACCCATTAATTACTAATGTTTCTATAGAGGGGCATCCAAATGCCTCCATTATTGTAGTAAAAGAAAATTCAAGTTATGTAGCTCAATTATATGAAGGTAGTTATGAAGGAATAGATCAAAATAATGACCAAGGAACTTTTAATGCCATTGTATTTAATGGAGCGGTATATATTTTATCTAAAAGTTCAGTCTATGGAAGTTCCTCATATGCTAGTGGATCAGTTGATGGAAACCTGGTTTCTGGAGCATCTTCTCTTGGAACAATTTTTTCAGGAAATATTGAAAACGATGAAGTGATGAATGGTACTTGGAAGATTACTCAGACCAATGAAAAAGGAATTTGGTCTTTAACAAGATCTTATGTTGAGTATTAAACGTAGAAATAAAACCTATGGTACTAATAGTGTAGTAACTTTTTTGATGAATTAATTGAGTACACTATTTTTTTAGAGTTCTTTTTAAGTAAAGAAGAATCCCCAGGAATTTTTTATTCATGGGGATTATATTTTTATAAAAGTGTGGGTAATAAAAAATATTGTATTTCAGCAAAGTCTCTAAACCAAGCTAGGAGACGCCTTTAATTTTTAATCAGCTTAAAAACGGCCTTCTTATTCTCTGAAATAACGGTTAAGAAATAAACTCCCGGAGACTGCTGTAGGGTTAATTCAAAATTTTGAATCTGATCATAATGTTTAGCCAAAATTTTTCTTCCTAGCATATCATGCAACATTATTGAAACTTTGCTGTAATACTTTTTTAAATCTACTGTAACAGTTCCGTCTGTGGGGTTTGGATACAAACTCGGTTGTATCGAGAAATTAGAGTTTATTACCCCTAAAGACTGTTCTTCAATAATTACCGTATAATCTTCTGTTTCTCCGTATTGTGTCTCTACGCAAGAATCTTCAGGAACAGCACCGTTCCAGTTGGTCTTTATTCTTAATACATGTTGGCCTAGAGCGGCATCTTCAGGAATAGAAATACCAATAGTTTCGGTAAATTCTCCGGCACTATCTACACCAGGCTCTATAACATAGTTATTTATGATCACTTCATCTTCTGTGAATTCTGAATCGTTGTTGTAATCTATCCATGCTTTAATGTATTGATCTCCGTATCCGGTGGTTACTGTCATTTCATAATCAGTACCTTGTTCAAGACTGGTAGATTGTTCAGTAAAGTTAGCATAGCCCTCGCATCCTGAAGCATGATTAATACTACCTAGTTGTACCAATTGTAACCCATCACCATAACTACAATTCATAGAGGGTATACAGTATACATTTGCCTTTACCGTGTACATAAATTTATAGGTTTCTGTAGTTAGTCCATTTTCAGAGGTTGCAAATACTTTAAAAAAGACCTTACTCCCCTCAGAAAAATTTGGGATCGCTGTTTCTGAAACCCAGATATCCGCTGTAGAATTATTCATTGGAATACTTCCGGTATTAGCATCTGAAGACCATTCTACATACACATTGGCTAACGTTCCATCATATTCAATGGTAGAGGTCACAAATTGATCGATTCCTTCTTTAGGTTGTGTGTCTGTAGGTTGTTTTGTGATTTTGGTAGTTAGAATAGAAGGGTAGTTCTCTCTTCCAGAAAGAGTAGATTCCCAAAGACCTCTTCCCCAAGTAGCGGCTCTCAATGTATTAGAGCCATAGATGACCTCTAATTCCATTGCAGTGGTATTGGGTAAATTATCACTAAATAATTCCCAACTAGTAGCTGTCATCGCTTTTTTATAAACCCCTATTTCAGCCCCTACATATAGGGTTGAATTTTCTGTATGATCTATAACTACACTTCTTATGGGCATATTACCCAAATTATAGGTGATATTTTCCCAGCTGAGTCCCTGATCATTAGACAGAAATACTTTACTGTTATTATTTCCATAGCTACCATAAGTTACAATAATTGTATTATCATCATTTGGGTCAAAAGCAATATCGGTTATAAACTGATTGGGAAGTGATTGAGAAACTAAGTTAAACGAAGCGCCACCATCATTTGAAATTTTCAAATTATTGTAATAGGAAACGGCAATCGTATTTGAGTTGTTTTCTGAAATTGCAGCATTTTGTATGTTTTGACCCGATGAAAACGGAGTCCCTAGAGTTGTCCAATTAGAGCCGAAGTCTTCACTTTTAAAAACACGGTTAGACATGGTAAAAATAGTCATTTGTTGGTTTGGGTCGTATAAAAGTGGTGTTACCCAGTCTCCTTCAAAATCACTTGGATTTACTCCTTGCTGTTGGTAACCTCCATCTTTTGTTCGTCTTTTTCCACCAAATTGCAAACTTCCTATCATCCAGTCATCATTTAAAGGGTGGATGATGCCTTCCATACCATCAGCACCATAAAATTCTATCCAATTGTCTTCATTTTTTATACTTGTTCCGTTGTCTTGTGATCCTGCAACAGATCTAAAATGGTTCGATTGGCTTGCACCTAAACAGTAGTTTTCTCTTATCGATTGTCCTTCAAAAATTTCCCAGGTAACTCCATTATCTTCACTTTTACAAAGCATTCCGTCTGTATTTACCCAAAAAACCCCATCAATAGCTACTGCACCCCTTATGTCTGCATGAACATAGGTTCCAGTTTGGTCATAGTTCGCATTGCCTTGAGACCAAAATGTTGTTTTTTCGAAGTTGGCACCACCATCATAACTCATATGGGTATCAATGTCTCCATATAACATAATATTAGCATCTACATCACTTACGGCAAATGCTCCATAATTTGATATTTCATCGATGTAGGTTCCCGAAACTAAGTTAAAACCTACTCCTAAGTTAGATGATTTCCATATGCCGTCACTAGACGCAGCAAAGACACAGTTTTCACAATCATCGGAAACGGAAATTCTAAAACCATAGTTATTGTTGGGGATATATCCTGAGTTTGTGAACGTAAGTCCAGCATCATTAGAGACTAATATTCGTGAGTACTCATACCATTTAGTTACGTATACTATAGCACTGTCTGTGGGGTGAAATTCAATTTGCTCATAGGTGCTGTTCGCTTGTGCTACCTGATTCCAAGAAATTAAATTATCTGTAGATCTATATAATCCTTTAGATGTGGTAATAAAAACTAGATCTGGAATTGTTGGGTGGTATTTTATAGTATTAATAATATCATTGGTTCCTAAGCCTCCCCAATTCAGATTTTCAGGATTAAAATTAGTTAATGTCCAGGTCTCTCCAGCATCACTTGATGCATACACACCATGGGTTGTTCCGTTATAAGAATTTCTAACATTAATTAATATTTGATTGGTATTATTTGGATTTACGGCAATGGTATTTACTCCAGAGGCAATTAAGTTATCTGTAGTATTAGACCAGGTATTACCTCCATCAGAAGTTTTCCAAAACCCTCCACTTCTAGACCCTAAGTACATAATATTGGGATCACTATCAATATAAAATGATTCCACCCTTCCAAGCCCAACAGCATAGTGCCCGGTTACTTCTTCTATATAATATGGACCTAGTTCTTCCCAACTATTATTAAATGTGGTTTGGTTTGCTACTGTGTTATTTTCAATAAAGTTCTTGTATTCCTTTGCAACAAAATAAGGGTTAATTGTGTTTCGTTTCCCAGAAGGATAATATTTGGGCTCATTTTCATAAAGCCATCTTTGATAATTTTTCCATCCAGACCCTTTCTTTGACTTGTCTATATTTTTAAAATAAATTTCGGCTTCCTCAACAACATCATATAGATTTACCTCTAAATCATTGGCCAATTTTTTCCATTGTTGAGCAAATGATAATTGAACAATTCCAATAAATAAAAGTGAGATAAAGTATTTCATAATCAGATTACTAGGCGGGGTTTTTTACAACGGGTTTCCACAAATATAATACTTGTTATTTTAAAGAATTTATATGTATTTAAAAAAACTAAATCCTTTAAAAAAATATTCCCTAATATTAAGAGGTTCTCCTAGGATTGCTGAAGTGAATAATGGTAAATAAAGACGAACTATTGACTCTTAATTTTCTTGGGCTTGGAATGAATTCTTTTTGGTTCTAACCATGGTCTAGCATTTTTAATTTGCCTTCCTAATCCCTCAGGGATTTTATTGGAGGCTAGAATTCTTTCATTTAATATTTTAATTAATGAATCTTTGACCTTTATGTAATCAGTATGTTTAGCAAGGTTGTTAAGTTCTGCTTTATCAGTTTCATGATCATATAGTTCATAACTATACTGACCTTGATGTTTCCATCTAGAAAGTCGATATCGTTTTGTCTTAATGGAATACCCTTGAGCAATTCCACTTTTGGTATTCACTTGCAATTCTGTTAGAGCACTTTTACGAACCTTTTTTTCTGAATTTTGTAGTAAGGGGACAAGACTCTTGCCTTGTACAAATTTTGGGGTATTGATGTTAACTAAATCCATTAGGGTCGGGTAGAGGTCTACCAATTCAACAGGTAATTTTTCTATTTTTTTATTTTTTGGAATTCCAGGACCTGCAACAATCAATGGAACTCGAGTGGCATCGTTAAACAATGTTTGTTTTTGCCAATGACCATGTTCACCTAGGTGATAGCCGTGATCTGAAGTAAATACAATGATGGTATTTTTATCTAGCCCTGTTGCTTTTAATTTATCTAAAACACGTCCAATTTGAGCATCCATAAAACTAGTGGTTGCATAATAGGCTCTTTTTATGGTTTTGGATAATTTTTTATCTAAATATACCTGCTCTTTTTTAGAACGAACGGATATAGCTGCTGGTTTTGGAATAGTTTTTAAATAGTCATTTGAACTTTCAGGAACTTGAAAATCGGCCAAATCATATAAATCAAAATACTTTTTTGGTGCTACAAAAGGAACATGGGGTCTGTAAAGCCCAAACGCTAAAAAAAAATTCTCTCCACTTTCAGCAAATTCATCAAGAAAACCCATAGTCTCCATTGCACCTATACCATCAGTTTGTTCCTCATCATTCCCCTCAGCTTCTAACCAACTTAAAGTTCCACCATCTAATTTAGGTTTTAAGGTTTTAATTTTATATTCCTCTTTTTTATCTCTTCCGTAAGGATTTACTGTTCTATCCCATGTGTAAGAATCATCATGTCCGGCGGTGCCAATATCTCTAGGGTTATGGTAGTGATAAATTTTACCAACTCTAACTGAATGATAATTTTCTGTTCTAAATTTTTGCCCAAGAGTAACTACATCTGGAATGGTTTGTCTTACATAGAGTCTTAACTTCTTTGATTTTGTTTGATCTGGATATAAACCCGTCATTAGTGAAACTCTAGATGGGCCACACAACGGATATTGGACATGCGCGTTACCAAAAAGAACACCTTCTTTTGCCAATTTGTCAAGGTTTGGAGTTTTTACTAATGCATCACCATATGCGCCAATGGCACAATTTAAATCATCTGCGATGATAAATAATACATTTAGCTTAGACGGGGTTTTAATGGATGTTGAACCTGATAAGCTGATTATAAATAATGGTATGAGAGCAAGTTTTAATTTTTTCATTTATAATCAATTTTTAGTAGAATCAATACTTAGGTTATTGTATTATTGTTAATGTTTTTTAAATCATTATTATATTTAATGCTATACTTTTCTTCACGATTTCTTTTGGCATTTCTATTTAATTGATTTACTATTTTATTAAATAATTTTTTTTCTTTCTTTGGAAACATAATAGTTATTTTTTTTTAGATTCTAAGCCTCCAAAATCTGTATCGGATATCCTTTTCAATTCAGTTAATGACATGGTATTACCATACGCTTTCTTTAGACGATATAGCTCTTTTTTTAAGTTTTCAATACGTTCAGTATGCGCCTCAGAATGTATTAGATTATTCATTTCTGACGGATCATTTTGAAGATCATAAAATTCCCAAACATCGATATCATAATAAAAATGGATCAATTTATAACGTTGATTTCTTATTCCGTAGTGGGGTTGAACACGATGATAATAGGGGTATTCATAATAATGATAATACATTGATTGCCTCCAATCTTTAGAAGTTTTGCCTTTTAGATTATTAAAAAAACTTTTCCCTTGAACCGCTTCAGGAACAGAAATACCTGCCATCTCTAATAAGGTTGGTGCAAAATCAATATTTGTAATAATATCATCTACCACTGTTCCTGGTTTTATTTTTCCAGGATAACGAATAATAAAAGGCATACGCAACGCTTCTTCATACATGAAACGCTTATCAAAAAAACCATGCTCTCCTAGAAAAAATCCTTGATCTGACGCATATACAACTATGGTATTTTCTTCGAGTCCATGTTCTTTTAAATAGGCCAATACACGTCCAATATTATCATCTACAGATTTTATAGTTGCTAAATAATCTTTAATGTATTTCTGGTATTTCCACTTACGAATTTCTTCAGAAGATAAATCTTTATTAGGCCTTACAATTTCACCAGGTTTAAATCCAAATCTGAGCCACTTGCCACGTTCTTTCTTGGAAAGACCATCTGGAGGTACCATTTTCATATCTTTTCTAGAGAAATAATCCATTGTCATTTCGGTATTCCCTGCCGTTAATTCTCTTCCGTTGTAATTATCATTAAAGGTTTCTGGATAGGGCATTTCTACAGCACCCCACAAATCTTCATACTTGGTATCTGGAGCCCATTCACGATGAGGGGCTTTGTATTGTAATAACAAACAAAAAGGCTCATTTTTTTCTCTACTATCGAGCCAATCAATAGCAAAATCAGTGGTTAAATTTGTTGCATATCCTTTTTCCTTTGCTTTTTCACCATTATCATTGTACACAGGATCCCAATACAAGCCTTGTTGTCCTTGGGCTATGTGATATTTATAATAATCAAAACCTACTGGTTCAGATGCCAAATGCCATTTACCCACTAAAGCTGTTTGATATCCCGCCTTTTTTAACGCTTGAGGATAGGTCCATTGTTTGTGATCAAAAACGCCTCCTTTATAATTTTTGTAGTATCCATTTATATGGCTGTATTTTCCTGTAAGTATAGATGCTCTACTAGGGCCACAAATTGCATTGGTACATAACGTATTGGTTAATATTGCTCCTTCATTTGCAATACGATCTATATTGGGTGTAGGAGCTAACTCTTTATAGATACTTCCATAGGATGAAATAGCATTGGTTGCGTGATCATCTGAAAAAATAAACACGATATTGGGTGATTTTTTTTCATCAGAGTTTTTTTGACTCAAACAGGTTAAAGATGTCAAAATAAATACTAGAAAAAATAGTTTACGAGTACAATGCACAAATTAAATTTTAAGTACTAAAAAAGCTATTAAAACCAAAAATTAGATGTATTTGATTAAAATAGCTTTGATAGAAAAATAGTATAATTATTGTTTAATGAATTTTTTAGAAAAAACAGATCCATTATTAACCTTAATAAAATGAACTCCAGAAGATAGTTCTGAAACATCAATTTGATTGGTATTAAAGACCTCTTTTTCTAAAGCTCCTAAAATTGAATATACTTTTATAGATTTAATATTTTCAACCCCTTTAATTGAGATAATATCTGATGTAGGGTTTGGATAAATTGATAATGACATCAATTCTTCATCTGAAACACTAAGACTGCTAGCAAAATTAAGACTTACCTCATCGATAAACATCAATTCACTAAGATTAGTTGGAGCTGCAGTTGTTCCTCCGTATTTAGAAAACTTTATTCTAATCTTTCTTTCAATATCATTTGTGAAGGTACCTGTTTGTTGCATCCATTCGTCTGCAGTAGTTGGCTGTGTTGTAACTACGGTTTGAACGGTTTCCCAAGTATCATCATTATCGTCATTGGTCATAATTTTAAAGGTAGGTTCGTAGTCTCCATCATTATCCCATGAAACTAGGACTGCCCATCGTGTCCAAAAAGACCAGTTGTAGGTTCCAGCTGGAAGTGTTAATGTTTGTGTAATAAACTGTCCGTCTGTATTCCCTTTTTTAAATAACTTAAACATTCTGTCTTCAGAATAGCAATTTCCGTTTGTAGAAGAAGTAGGGGCATAGGAACCACCAAGTCCGCTTCCCCAGCCTCCCAATACAGGGAAGTTACCAGAGCCATCTACACCCGTATCAGGGTCTACAGCTGTGGTATTAACACCACCGTTAATTAAAAACTCTAGACCTGCCTCTAAAGCAACAAAATTAATTGTTACCGTACTTGTTGTTGTTCCATCTTGAGCAGTAATAAGAATAGATGTTGTTCCAGGAAGACTTACTGCATCTGTAACCACACTAGTAGCGCTCGGATCTGTTGTTGTTGCTACTACTGAAGGAACAGCAGTTGTTCCTTCTGGTAGAAAGACATCATAGTTAGTTTTTAAAGGAGAAAATTCAGAAATTGTAGTACCATCAACCGTTAAATCTGATAATGTAGTATCATCAGTTGTGTTTCCTAATCCACTTGCAAAATTTAGACTTACATCATCAATAAACCATAATTCATTAAGATTGCTTGGCGCTGCATTTGTTCCTCCATATTTAGAAAACTTTATTCTTACTTGTCTTTCTATATTATTCATATAGGTTCCTGTTTGTTCTACCCAAGTGTCTTCTGTAGTTGGTTGTGTTGTAACTACTGTTTGAACTGCTTCCCATGAACCATCGTTATCGTCATCATTTAAAATTGTAAACTTAGGCGTACTGTCTCCATCTTCATCCCAAGATACCAGTTCAGCCCATTTGGTCCAAAAAGACCAATTGTAATTCCCAGCAGGAAGTGTTACAGTTTGTGTAACAAATTGCCCAGAAGTACCCCCAACTTTAAACATTTTAAACATTCTATCGTTAGAATGACAAGTTCCATTCACT
>Ga0228669_1001187_pt1 | contig 10839 bp, 7 predicted proteins | sample 84DmetaG_FD_182700 | JGI IMG/M metagenome (GOLD analysis project Ga0228669, IMG submission 182700) | Seawater microbial communities from Monterey Bay, California, United States - 84D | ecosystem: Environmental > Aquatic > Marine > Coastal | place: USA: California | collected 2016-10-11 | reverse complement strand
TATTATGAAATCCTGATTCTAATAAATAATAATTAAAATGATTTAGATTTAAATTACGTGTATTCCATAAAATATTATTATTATCCATAATTTTATAGTCTATATTATGGTTAGTATTAATTTTTGTAGATGCTAAGATATGATAAATATTAGGGTAATCATTAAATATATACGTATAATCAATCTTAGTCCATGAACTTTGTATTAAAATATCTTTTAGTTGATTATTACCATAAATGATCTTCCCTTTATAATTCGTAATGTTATTTTCTGATATAGTTGCCCATTTATTAGATGATTCCAAAGCAAATATTTGATTTATTGACTCTCTGTAGCGGATATTATTAATTTTAAACGGCTGGTTAACATTTTTAAATACAGAAATCTCTGATTTAATAAAAGATAGCAGTAATACAATAAAAAGTTCCATTATTTATTAATAATAATAATTAAATTTATTATCATATTTTAAAATATGATAATAATTTATATATGGCACACCCATTATGCTTAATTTCTCACGGAGAAACACCTATTCAATTAATACCGAATGTATTTGTTGAACATTCGTTTAGATGTCCTCAAAATATAACTATCCATTTTTTTGAAACCGCAGGAAATCGATTCATTAAAAATGATGCAGGACTTTTATGTAATCTTATTAGCGAAGCTACTCGAAGAGATGAGGTCGAACAATTATTAGAATACCTTGATGATAAGAAGTTTCGAACTCCTTTTGCCACTAAGGAATATTATTGTAAAAAATACACCACAGATAATATAGTTCCCAATATATTATTTAAATTAGAAGATAGTATAACTCAATTAGGATTATTTCATATTCGCAACGAGCTCGGACAACATGTTGCTGAATTTGATAATCTATCTGAAGCGGGACAAGATGGTCCACAATGGGATATCAGATTCGATGCAGATGAAGACGGAGAGATATTGGGACCTAAAGAAATAATACAGTCTCCTATAAGAGGTGGAAAACCTCTTTTTGTATATAATAGAAAAATACAGGACCTATCTGGCATTGTCAGTAAGATTTCTGAAAGTATACCGCAGGGGGAAAATATTAATTTATTAATAGTATCTTGTAGAAATTTCGTAAGTTCTAAATTGGATGATGTAGTTACTAGTAGTAATTATATTCAATCAGCAATAGAACCAATAATACAGTCAAATTACAATAAATTAATATCAGACTATGAACAACTAATAAGAGAATGCGAAGTATCTGTTGGACCAGTAAGAAGTGAAATAGCAACAGCAATTCAACATTCAAAAGACAATGTTAATAATGATTTAAACCAACTTGTACGACATTTGAAACGTTTAGTTATTCTGTCTATGGAAGGGTATCAAGATTTTAAAGATTTAGCAATTAAAATAGCTCTGGATGATCATCTTCATAAAAAGGAGATTGCTCAATTAAGACAAGAAATGGATTTATATATCCCTGATACACCTGGCAATGCCCTTACAAGAGCACACTCTATTCCTAATCAATTGAAACAATCTGCTGGTGGTAAAAATAATACTTATTCTAAAATAAATTGTCCAATTACAGGAAAAGAAATAAGTATTAATAGTAAGAGAGGACTTTCTATCATAAAAAATTATTCAAAATATTATAAATCACAATAAAAATTATATTTTTTATATAAATTTTATTTTATAGTAGTATACCCACAAAATAGTAAATTTAAGTAAAGTAGCATATTTATTAAATAATAATATATTATCTCTATAGATATATAGATGTCATATTACTGGATTAAATTTCACAAAATTTAATCTATACAAATTAATACAAATTACATTCAATTTCACATTTATTAAAAAATTGTCCTTTACCAGAATGTAAGACACATCCATGTGTGGTCTGGTCATCAAAAATAGCATTATTTTGATTCATCTTCTCAAAATATTCTTTGCATATCTTATTAAAATCTTTAATTAATTGTGCTTGTGTTACATTTCTTAATTTATCGCCTAATTTATCAACTCCATTAAATACTATATCTCTGTGTTGTTCTTCATGACACTGAAGTCCTTTAAATTGTTTTTTAAACCATCTATTAAAAACTGGTTGTTCTATGTTTCTTATTTTAGGAACAAATATTTCTACATCAACTGATACGTGGGCTGATTTATTATATGAAAATTTATACCAGCTCCATTTCCAGCTTGTATAAGCTTGATAAAATCCTCTCTCTTTCCATGTTGCGGTTAATCTACTTTGATTAACAAATTTTACTATTTTATCTGCTAAATCATCTGATATTTTAGTTGTAATTTTTTTTATATTAGAGTAATTTTTATCAATATAATTCTGAATTTTATTGGTAATATCTATAGTTGTAAGTTTTGAATCTTTAGTTATTTGGATCGAATAGTTATTTCCCTTTTTAGGTTTTTTATCTTCTTTATCTTGTTTAATAGGTTTACTAGGTTTTGATTTAGAACGTTTCCACATGTAAGAACCATCTTTTTTCTCAGACGAAATCCATATTGTTTTGTCATTTCCTTTAATTTCTTTATTTTTACAATCTCTAGCTTCATATGGCGGAGATTTACGTCGTTTATATTTAGACGACGATTGTTTTCTACAAGAACCACTCGCCTGATTTCCATTCTTTAATCTTCTCCAAGTATAAACTCCGTCTTTTCTTTTAATTGATTCCCACATAGTTCCATCATTTCCCGTCATTTTTTTATTTTTACAGTCTGATGAATTATATGGCGGAGACTTTCGTCTTTTAAATTTTTCTGTAGTTTGCTTTGAACAACTTTTTTTTAAGGACATTTATTAATATAGTAATATAAAATTTGATAACTTTTATATTTTATATGTTATCATAATCACCCAATGCTATGCTGTCGGAGAAAGAAACATAAAAATAATTTAAAAGATAAACCCTGTTGTTTAATATGTATGGATGAATCTAAAAAGGCGAGAAATCATCTATGTAAAGTGTGTAAAAAAAATGCCTGGCATATATGCCAAGAGTGTGATAGACAGCTTCTTCTTTGTCCGATTTGTAGAACCAGTTTTAATAGACAAAATCTAATGGCGAATCCTATTAACATAGTTATTCAAAATGGTGATGGTCTGAATACCACTAGTTCTACAACTATTCAGATCAATAACAGATTTGGAAGAATACGAATTAATCCTGAAAGGTCTTTGACAATAAATATTAATATTACTAACCAAGTTAATAATCTTAGGCGATTTTATCCGTTTTTCTACAGATTAAAACAATGTCTAATCAGTATGATTAAAGCTATTATAGGTCTTATTATTATAATTTACGTAGGAAAGGTCTTGGTATTCTTCTACTGTAGATTAGATTGTATCGGTCATGATAATAAAGACGAGTGTTACTGTTACAATAAAACTGATACCAAACAATTTTGGTATATATTTAATACCTTTGGAGCGAGTTTTCTTACTGGATGGATCACATTTCTTGTATCATTATTATGCGTTGGGTCATATATCAAAAATAGAAATGAGTCACATAGGTATTAAATTTTGATTATAAAATTTAATATTTTTTATTATTAAATGCCTAATCAAATGTCTGAATCAAATGCTATCCAAAATTTTACAAGACTTATGCCTTCTATCTTAGGAATAGATGAATATGATGTTGATTTGTCTAAAAAGAACAGTAATTATAATTGGAAAAAGGATTTAGCATATGGAATAGGCACCCTTGTAATTATTGTGTATGGAGCATGTTACCTTTCTTTAAATAGTCCTTCTTTATCAGTAGATGAGCTTCTTTAAAAAAATTTGATACATTTTTTTATTTTTACATAAGAGTATCTCTCTAATACCAATCATGTCTTCGATGAACAACGTAACCAACCCTGTATTTGCTGCTGAGCAGACTGCTAAGATTAACACGCTTAAGTGGGAGCTGGGTGAGAATGGAAGTCCCCAGCTTTCTGACTACGGAATGTGTTCTGATAATAGTGATCTGTCTAAGTATTGTGCAGCACTGTGTGCTCTTAGTAATAAGCTGACTCGTGGAACAACAAGTAAGAAGCCTATCGTAAAGGGAAATGGTCAGCATAGTAATGGAAGTAATATCGGCGCTGATCTATCACAGATTCAGCGTCTCATTCAAAATGTAAATGTATCTATTACAGAGGAGGTTGGTCTATCAGCAGGACCCGAGGCTCGTGCTATGACGAGCAAGGTTCTTGAGGACCTTGTTCTAATGACTTTTAATCTTCGAGATGTTCGTGGAACTTATGGACGGGGTGAGCGCACTCTAAGTTATTGGATGTTCATGAATCTCTTCAAGATGCGTCCTAATCCAGTGTGTGTTCTCCTTCGCGAGCTTCCTAACTATGGTGGATGGATGGATATTAATAATCTTTACGAGATGACCTTTAATGACGCATGGACCAGTTTTCTTCCGGCTGAGAAGATTACAATGCTTCGTAATGAGCTGGCTACGACATATGCCACTCAGCTTGTAAAGGACATTATGAATCTGGAGAAGTCACCAAATCCAGCGAGCACTTCAGCAGAGAAGATCACTCTTGCTGCTAAGTGGGTTCCCAAGGAGGGACGCTCTCTTGATAAGCGCACACGAATGGGAAAGCACATCGCTCGTCTTATGTATCCTTCTCTGTGGGAGAGTGACTTTAAGACTGCTCTTAAGCATTATCGCACTGACATTTCAAAGCTGGGTGCTCATCTGGACGTAGTCGAGCGTAAGATGGCATCTACACGAAGGGAGTGGTCTGCGATTAACTTCGACAAGATGCCTGGTCGTGCGATGGCAAAGCGGACTAAGGCTTGGAATAACAAGACTGCTAAGGGCGAGACTCGTAGTACCGACCGCGATCGTGTAATGTGTTCGGAGAACTATCAGAAGTATCTGGCAAGTCTTTCTTCCGGCAAGAAGACGGCCAAGGGACGTGTTATGTTTGTGCACGAGATCGCCAACAAGCTTGTTGATCTTAATACCACTCATGGCCATAGTTCAGCTTCTTCTGACGAGATAATTCTGTTTGAGTCAATGATGGATGACCATCTTAACAGCATTGTAGCGGAGGTGGCTAAGAATCCTGGAAATAACCTTGGAAATACAGCAGTAATGGCTGATGTATCTGGCTCAATGTTAGGTGACCCGATGGCTGTGTCATATGCGATGGCTGTTCTGGCTAGTCATCCTAAGATTGCCTCTCCCGCTTGGGCAAATATTGTAATGACATTCTCCAGTAAGCCCGAGTGGATTCGTCTACAGTATCCTGATACCTTCACTGACTGGCAGGCTTCTAGCTATGAGACTCTTCTTGGTAAGAGTTGGTCTGCCGAGGAGGCAGGCCGACAGCTTTCATGGAGCGAGAAGCTTTCTGTAGTGAGTAAGATGCCGTGGGGCATGAGCACTGATTTCATTAGTGCGCTCAATCTGGTAGCAACTCGTGCCAACGAGGCCGGTGTTAAGATGCCTAATCTTCTCTGTATTAGTGACATGCAGTGGGACCAGGCGACAAATGCGAATGGCATCTACCAAAACTATGGTAATAAGGCCATTAGCGTTCCACTTAACTATGGCCCTCTTCATGATTTCCGCTGTGATACTCGGACTACACAAAATGCCCCTACCACACTTATGCGCCAGATCAAGGCACACCTGGCTTCTGAGCCATGTGGTAATGCCTTTACAACTATTCTTTGGAATGTGCGGGGTGGAACAAGTGGGCACCCTTGTGCTGCTGACGAGAATAGCTTCGTCGAGGTAGCTGGATTCTCCACAAACATGCTTAAGCTTTTCCTTAATGAGGGTATTCTTGATCCTCCTAAGTCTGGCTCCGATTCGAGCACAACCTGGAGCACGCTTCGAGCAATGCTTGATCACGAGGACTATGACCGTATTCGTGAGCTTACAAACCTTCTGAAGCCTTGGCGTAATACCGACATTCGCCCTCTTACAGTAGCAGAGAAGAGTCTCCTTCCTACTATGAAGATTCCTAATGATTGGCGTTTCAGTAATGCTGATTCTGGAAATTGGCCTGGTGTAGCATCTTCTCGCCCTGTTCCTCGTATGGGACTGCCGACCAGTCTTCATCCTCCAAAGCTTCATCGTGGAACTGCTATTGGCCCAGCTGAGGCAAATGCTAACGTCTATTCAACCGGCGGTGTGTATGACTACTATGGAACTACCGAGCAGAGTTGGGAGTCAACTTCAGTAGCAGGAGTTGGTTCATCATCCGCAACTTATCCGACATCCAGTTGCTGGAATTATTCTGATCAGGCACAGAAGTCACCTATTCGCTCCAGTAATCTACCTGTTTACCAGAAGACATACACAAACTGTCCTATTCCACCCGCTGAGAAGTTTAAGCCTGTGGTTAACCTAACAGCAGACCCGGCCAGGACACGAATTGACAGTCGAATGGATGAGCTTGAGAAGCGTCTCGCAACAGTAACAGCCGAGCGAGATGCTCTTCGTTCTAAGTCATCCAGCACAACCAAGACAGATTCAGAGAAGTCAGAGATCCAGGTGCTTAAGGAGATGATGGCTAAGATTCTTGCTAGGGAGACTTAAGACTAGTTAAACATTAACTTAAAAATATATTAAAACTTTTTTATTTCGTTTAGTAATAAAAAAAGTTATACATCTATACATAAATGGATATACCATTTTACAGGAGTCCTAAAGAAAATTATAGAACTATTAAAACAAATGATAATTTAGAGCCTCCCAAAGTAAATACAACAATTAATTCTGAATACATAAGTGATATTGTTTTTACTACAGGCTTAATTTTTTTCTTTCATTTAGGCATTAAAACAGTAATGAATTTTGGTTCATTGAGTTTAAAACTGTTATCTGAGAATTTCATTTTAAACTACTACCGAGGTAAAAAAAAAAGACTTTTAGAAAATAAAATTAAAAAAGAATTTATCCAACCTTGTAATGAAAGAGTGTTCGAGCTAAATATAGGGGCAATGTCTGTTGATAGTATAAAATTAAAACACCAAGAATACATTTTAACAAGACAAAGTTCAAATATAATAAATATTCAGGAACCTAATGAAATCGATGAAAATTTTTACAATATTGAATCCGATTTTTTATTTACCAGTAATAAGTGCCCATGTCGATGGAATGATATTATAATGATGGAGAATGACATTATTAATATTCTAAAAGGATTATATAACGGGGGAGATAATATTTTAGGTAATTTGACAAGGAATATTACTGATACTAATTTAAGTATATGTTTATCATATTTACCACATAATCGGTCGAATGAATTTCAATATGAAATTATTGCCTCAACGACAGTTCATCCATCTTTTATATATATAGCAAGACTTCTAAATATAAAAATTAGATTTGTAGATATCGATAATTATTCGGGAAAAATGCTATCTAGAAAGGTTAAATCATTAATTAGTTATAAAACCATTTTTGTTATATCTTCAGCTCCAAGTTATTCTCATGGTATAATAGATAATATAGAGCAATTAGCAGAAATTACTTATGCAAGTAATATTGGTTTACATGTTGATTGCTTGGCAGATAACTTTATATTACCTTTTTTAAAACTAAATGGTTCAATCGTATCTGGATTTGATTTTTCTGTAAAAGGAGTAACTTCTATATCAACTAATTTATCAATCGATAATAATGTTACCAAAAAACTACAATGTGTGCTTTATAAAAATAATCTTTCTAGGAATCAGCAGGTTGTTATTAAAAGTAAATTATATGGTATTTGTCCATACAATAATTTTAGTTCTCCTTTAGATGGAACTACTGTAGCATATTATTGGTATTATCTTCAATATAATGGTCTTAATAATTTTGTAAATAAATCTAATATAATAATTGAACTAAAAAAGTATTTGGTAAAAGAACTGAGTTCTCTTAATAGCTATAGTATAATAGGAGAACCTTTTCTTGGTAAGGTATCTATAAAAATTGATCCTGAAAAAAAATTTTTAATAGCAGAAACACTTTTTAATAATAATTGGAATATTGAAATACTTTATAATCCAGATTCTATATCTCTTTCCGTGGTTGATAATTTTAAAGATTCGTCTGATATTGATAGATTTATTAGTAATTTATCCAATATTAAAATTATTAAAAAAAAGAATTCTAAAAAGCTTATTGAATCTAATATATTTGGAATAAAAAAAATAATAAAAAATGTTAATAATTCTGTTTTATTAGGTGAAATATTTTTAGATACATTAAAATACATATAATTAGCTATGTGGAAATTGCGGTGAAGGGAGAGTAGGTGGAGTAAGTGTTCCAAAATAACCCATACTTTGATGATTACCGTAGAGTGAAAACGCCGGGATATTAAGTGTAGGTGCTGGTGGTGTAAGAGGAGACACTTCTGGTGAATTTACAGAATTTACAACGTCGTCGTCAGTGTCTAATTGAAAATCAGCTATACCCATACTATATCCCATTGATACTTGCCTTCCCACAAAAGCATAACTTCCAGATGAAGTTTGACTCCTTGCCATTCTTAGAGGTGTAGCAACAGCTGGATTAAGAATGTAATCAGCACAATGCTCGTCAGTGTACGGCTTAATACTGGTTTTAAATTTATCAAGAACTCCAATCATGTAATTATTAATATCATTGGAGTCACATTCCCTAATATATTTGATGAGACCAATAATTTTATCATATATATTTTTGTTATTTTTATAGTTCTGGCTAATAGTCTCGGGATTATCAATATCTAAATTCATAATTTGATTAGTGATATCAATAAATTTTTGAATTTTTCTAAAAGATTTTTCCATTTTATTTGACTTGTATGTTTCTTCCACAGAAAGTTCGAGATAAAATTCAATATCGGCAAAATCTAAATCTTCACATGGAATAAGATTGATTATAATCTCACCGATGTTGATATTGTTTAAACTACTACTAACCGGGCTTCCACTAATATCATATCCCCCGCTTTTCAAATAAGATACTGGAACATGTTTAATTTTTACGGTAGAACTATCCTTATCAGTAATCCAAAATAGTTTAGTTGTAAATTTCATGTCATTATGAATAGTGTTAAAGTCTTCACACGTATTAATTTTACTAACAATAGAGAAATCCCCAGATACATCTACACTATCAGCAATTTTGCTAACATTACTATAAACACTATCAATAATTTGCTCTTTCATTTCATTAGAATCATAACAAGCCCTTTCTTCACATTCCTCTGATAATGCCTGGAGAAGATCTTTGTCATATTGAAGTTCATTTCCAATTCCTATAGAAGAATTGTAAAATCCCTTATAATCTTGCTTAATTTGTGATACTCCTACTAAACCAGTTGTAATAAATCCATCAGAAATTAGGATCTTATAGGTCTTATCTACTTCAAGTTCATTACAAATATTAATAGTATTTATAATAGCCGAACCAATATTGGTTGGACCATGCGCATGGATGTCGTCTATAATTTTCATCAAATTAATACAGTCGTCATTATTGATAATTGCTTTTTTAGAAACAAGATTATTAGCACTATTATTAAATGTTACAATAGAAATGTATACTTCTTTACCCTCCGTAACCATAGTATAGAGAAACATTACAGCTTCTTTTAGGCATTCCTTGGTGAGTTGAATTCTTGATTTAGAATATGTTTTACCATTTGGCACTCGTGTTAACATAGAACCACTGATATCTATATTAAAAACTAGGTGAAGACTGTAAACCTTCAAAATGTTTGAGCTAAAGTTTATATTTGGTGTCAAAGTGATAGCATGTTCATTCTTATTATTAGAAAGATTCTTATGGGTATTAATATTCATATTAAATCCCATTACAGAGATATTAGCGCCCGTAGTCTTGTCACAGTTGAAGGAAAACATTAGAATTTAAAATAATAAAAAAGGTTTATTTTAAATTCAAATTTACATCTCAATTACTTAAAATATCATGTTCTCTATTAATTACATTGATTCCTGCTTCGGTGGCTTTATCGACTTTACCATTAGTAAAATCTTTGGTTGGAGTAATTAAATGAGTTATTTTCTTAGTAAGAGTATCTCTTACCTGCCCACCATTGCTAATTATAAATTCTTTTAGTGACTTATCACGAAATCCGGTGAACAAAAACACCTTATCTTTAAACTTATCTCCAGTTGGAGTAACTATACCAGCACTACTATTTACACTGCTTGATATGATAACTCCATTAGATTGACAAGTATTATAAAATGTATTGAATGTGTCTCTACCATTTACTATAACCGTTGCCGTCTTTCCTGAAAATCCACTAAGTGATGAAATCTTATCATAAAGTTCTTCTTTAGAAATAGTAAGCCAATCTGAAATTTGATCATTAACAATATTCATCCTTTTTTTTGCCATACTATTGAAATAAGGGGTAGCCGCTGCGAAATCTCCCAATGTAGATTCAGCCAGCTTTGATTTTATAGATTTAATAATCTTTGTAGAGGTTTTACTTTTTACACCTTCGATAGCATAGTCTTGAAGAGACTGTTCGTCAAGCATAAGGATTTTAGCAATAGAATCGCATCCAGCATCAAATGCCTTTGAAATAAGACCTTCTTTGAAAAATGCGATATCAATAGTTTTACAGAAGTAGAGAATCTGTTTAATCCTAACAGTCTTATTATTGTCTTTATCTTTCAAATAAATATGCGTCTGGTTCGCGTCCCACACATATTCAGTTTCGGGATAATCTGGTGTATTACAAGAAAGCACCTCAATAATTTTAGGAATTACTTCGCCACTGCGAATGATTTTTACCTTAGCACCTTTTCCAAGATTATTATCACGGACATATCCTGCG
>Ga0228669_1001175_pt1 | contig 10897 bp, 8 predicted proteins | sample 84DmetaG_FD_182700 | JGI IMG/M metagenome (GOLD analysis project Ga0228669, IMG submission 182700) | Seawater microbial communities from Monterey Bay, California, United States - 84D | ecosystem: Environmental > Aquatic > Marine > Coastal | place: USA: California | collected 2016-10-11 | reverse complement strand
AGATATATTTGCTCAAATTAATGAGCGTCTGAATGGTGTTTTAGAAAAAAATCAAAATAAATTAAATGATGTTGCATGGCAAGAGGAAAATTTACCATACTTAGGGAATCTATTTCTTGGACATGTTCGTTATGGTACCTTTGGAAAAAACAGTATTGAAAGTGTTCACCCATTTCTTCGTCAAAGTAACTGGAAGCATCAAAATTTAATCGTTGCAGGAAATTTCAATATGACTAATTCTAGGCAATTATTAGAAGAGCTAGTTGAATTAGGACAACATCCAAAAGAGTTTACAGACACGGTAACAGTATTAGAGAAAATAGGTCATTTTTTAGAGGAGGAAGTCTCTAAATTATACATAGAAGCAAAAGAAAAAGGCTTCAATAAAAAGGATGCTTCGCCATTTATTGAAGAAAACTTAGATCTACAAAATGTCTTAAAAAGATCTTCAAAAAACTGGGATGGTGGCTACGCTATGGCAGGCTTAGTTGGTCATGGAGATGCTTTTGTATTAAGAGATCCAAATGGGATTAGGCCTACTTATTTTTATGAAGATGATGAGGTTGTTGTTGTTGCCTCAGAAAGACCAGTAATTCAGACAGTGTTTAATGTAGCAATTCATGATGTTAAAGAATTAGAAAGAGGTCATGCACTCATAATTAAAAAGAATGGAGTTACCTCTGTTAAAAAAGTATTGAATGCTCGAGAAAAAAAATCATGCTCATTCGAACGTATTTATTTTTCAAGAGGAAGTGACTCATATATTTATCAAGAACGAAAAAATTTAGGAAAATTTGTTTTCCCTCAAATATTGAAATCTATAGACAATGATATTTCTAACAGTGTTTTTTCATTTATTCCAAATACTGCAGAAACCTCTTTTTATGGAATGACTGAAGCTGCTGAGGATTTTTTAAATGATCAAAAAACTGCAAAAATATTATCAGGGGGAAAATCATTGTCAGCTCAAAAAGTAACTGAAATTTTATCGGAAAGACCGCGTTTTGAAAAAATAGCAATTAAAGATGCTAAATTGAGAACTTTCATTGCAGATGATAGTAGTAGAGATGATTTAGTAGCTCACGTTTATGATGTTACTTACGGAGTTGTTAAGCCAACCGATAATCTCGTTATTATTGATGATAGTATAGTTAGAGGAACTACTCTAAAGAAAAGTATCATTAAGATTTTAGACCGATTAAGTCCTAAGAAAATAGTGGTGGTATCTTCAGCTCCACAGATTCGTTATCCAGATTGCTATGGAATTGATATGGCAAGAATAGAGGATTTTATTGCTTTTAAAGCAGCAATAGAATTATTGAAAGAAACAAATCAATATCACATAGTAGATACAGTATATAAAAAAGCAATTGATCAACGAGAAAAAGAGGATGCAGAAATTGTTAATTTTGTAAAAGAAATATATAGCCCATTTACTTCAGAGCAAGTATCTAAAAAAATTGCTCAAATGCTAAAAACGAAAGATATCAATGCAGAAGTTGAGGTGATTTATCAATCAGTTGATAATTTACATAAAGCTTGTCCTGATAATCTAGGCGATTGGTATTTTACTGGAGATTATCCTACAGATGGTGGTCACAGAGTGGTAAATGAAGCTTTTATTAACTTTTATGAGGGAAATAAAAAAAGAGCATATTAAAAGTGTGTTGATTTTTAGCAAATAATCAATTATATTTGAGAAAATCAAAACTAAAATTGTTATGCTAATGTCCACAATTACAATTATAGCAGTCATAGTACTTGTACTACTGATACTTATTTCATTTTACAATAGACTTGTAAAACTTCGCAATAATAGAGAAAATGCTTTCGCAGATATCGATGTACAATTAAAACAACGTCATGATTTAATTCCTCAATTAGTAGATACTGTAAAAGGTTATATGAATCATGAAGAAAAAGTATTAACCAATATTACTGCCGCTAGAGCAGGAGCTCTAAATGCATCTACTATTAATGAAAAAATAACTGCTGAAAACCAACTTTCTACTGCACTAAGTGGTTTGAATATTGCTGTGGAAGCATATCCTGATTTGAAAGCAAGTTCCAATTTCACTCAACTCCAAGAAGAAATTTCTGATGTAGAAAATAAGTTATCTGCCGTTAGAAGATTTTTCAATTCTGCAACAAAGGAGTATAATAATGCTGTTGAAACTTTTCCTTCAAATATAATTGCTGGAATGTTTTCTTTTAAGAAAGAATCAATGTTTGATGTTGGTGCTACAGAAAGAGAAGTGCTTGACAAAGCGCCCAAGGTTAGTTTTTAATTCATGAAATATATTGGGTTACAATCTCAAATAAGTAGTAATAATAGGAAATCTATTCTACTGCTTATCTCTTTTCCTACACTACTACTGGGATTGGTGTGGCTTTTCTTTTTAGCTGTTAATATATTTATGGAAAATGATACAATTTCATTCAATATAGATACAGTTAACAATAGTTTTTTATATTCAGCCCCCTATATATTTATTGGAGTTTTGGTGTGGTTTTTAATTGCGTGGTTTTCACATTCTTCGATGATTCGAAGAGCAACAGGTGCTATACCACTAGAAAGAAAAGAAAATAAAAGAGTATATAATCTGGTAGAAAACCTTTGTATTTCAAAAGGGATTAAAATGCCAAAAATACATCTTATTGAAGATGATTCTTTGAACGCTTTTGCCAGTGGATTAAGTGATAAAACATTTGCGGTAACATTCTCTAGGGGAATTATTAATACATTAGAAGATGATGAGTTAGAGGCTGTAATTGCTCACGAATTAACTCATATTATTAATCGTGATGTTCGATTACTAATTGTCTCTATTATTTTTGTAGGAATTTTTGCATTTATTACCGAAATGGCTTTCCGAAGTCTTCGATTTGCTGGCAGAGGACGAGGGAAAAAAGAAGGTGGTGCTCTAGCCATCGTTTTAATAGTCGTGGTGCTAGGAATTATAGGGATGATTTTATCTTCATTTTTTCGCTTTGCGTTATCTAGAAAGAGAGAATATTTAGCAGACGCTGGAGCTGCAGAGATGACAAAGAATCCTTTAGCTTTGGCAAGTGCATTAAAAAAGATTTCTAAAGATCCATGGATAGAAGCAGTTAAAAGAGATGATGTGGCCCAGATGTTTATAGATCACCCTACAAAGAGGAAAGATCGAAAATTATTAAGTACTTTTTTTAATGGAATTTTTGCAACACATCCTCCGATTAAAGAACGTATTCAGGTTTTAGAACAATTCTAAAAAAAAAGCATCCGAATTGGATGCTTTTTTAGATTTTAATGTGGATGAGTCCCTAAAAAGGTGATATCATTTATTTATTAGCTGCATATCTGCTAGCAACTTCGTTCCAATTAATTACATTAAAGAAAGCTTCAATATAATCTGGACGTCTGTTTTGATAGTTTAAATAGTATGCATGTTCCCAAACATCAATTCCTAAAATTGGTGTTCCACCACAAGTAACTCCAGGCATTAATGGATTGTCTTGGTTTGGTGTAGAACATACCTCTACTTTTCCTCCTGGAAGCACACATAACCAAGCCCAACCAGACCCAAATTGTGTTGCTGCTGCTTTTGAAAAAGCATCCTTAAAAGCTTCAAAAGAACCAAATTCAGCCATAATAGCATCTTTTAAGTCTCCTGATAGTTCTCCAGGATTGTTTGGATTCATTACAGACCAAAATAAAGAATGATTGTAAAAACCTCCTCCATTATTTCTTACAGCTCCATTGCTCATATCTAAATTTCCTAAGATTTCTTCAATAGAGTTTCCCTCTAAATCAGATCCTGCAATAGCTCCGTTTAATTTTGTCGTATAACCGTTGTGATGTTTACTATGGTGTATTTCCATAGTTCTTGCATCTATGTTAGGTTCTAGTGCATCATATGCATAACCCAATTCTGGTAATTCAAAAGCCATATTTTTAATTTTAAGTTTGTACTAATTAATAATTTCTACAAATTTAATTATTAATACTGATGCAAACAAGCACTTCACTTTTTGATAATTGATAACGTTATAAGAAAATATTATTTAGCAGCAACCATAAATTCTTCAGCTTTATTGACCATATTTTTACTTCCACATATAAAAGGTACTCTTTGATGAAGTTTGGTAGGTTCTATATCCATAATTCTTGTAAAACCGTCACTAGCTTTTCCATTTGCTTGCTCAGCTAAAAATGCCATAGGATTACATTCATATAACAATCGGAGTTTACCATTTGAGCTTTTAGAGCTTTTAGGGTACATATAAATTCCTCCTTTTATCATATTTCTATGAAAATCTGAAACTAAAGACCCAATATATCTACTTGTGTATGGTCTATTCCCTTCTTCTTTTTGGCAATATTTTATGTAGTTTTTTATCCCTTGTGGAAAGTGGTTATAATTTCCCTCATTAACAGAATAGATAGTTCCATTTTCAGGAAATTTAATATTAGGATGAGATAAATAATAACTTCCTATTGCAGGATTCAAGGTAAACCCGTTTACGCCATCTCCAGTAGTATACACAAGCATAGTAGATGTTCCATAGACAATATAACCTGCGGCAACTTGTTGGCTGCCTTTTTGAAGAAAATCCTCCAATTGAACAGGCGTTCCTACAGGGGTAACGCGTCTGTATACAGAAAAGATAGTTCCTACTGAAACATTTACATCGATATTTGATGAGCCATCTAAAGGATCAATTAAAACGATATATTTATTTTGATGATTTTCATCTTGACTATTAATGGTAATAAAATTTTCTTCTTCTTCGCTTGCTATTCCACAAACAATATTTCTGTTGGTAAGTGTTTGAATAAATTTTTCATTCGCATATACATCAAGTTTTTGTTGATTCTCACCTTGGATATTCGTGTCGCCTGCAGCACCAATAATATCTACAAGCCCAGCTTTGTTCACTTCATGATTTACCACTTTAGCAGCTAAACGGATTGAGTTAATGAGTCTGGATAATTCTCCGGAAGAATATTTAAAGGAGGATTGATTTTCAATAATAAATTCACCTAGGGTTTGATTTTTACTAGCCATGAAAACGATTTTAATTTTATGCAAAGATGCTGAATTTTTAGTCAACTACAACGATTTCGTAATTCATTTTATTAAGGGGTTAAAAATGTTTTTTATAATATTAAACAAATACCTTAATAAGGTATTAAATTGTCATTTTTTTTGAGCTGATTTCAAAAAAACTATCTTTGAAAAAAATTACATCAAATGAATTTTACACTAAGATTGGCGGAAAAGAAGGATATGGAATCGGTGCTTAATTTAATTACAGAACTCGCAGTTTTTGAAAAAGAACCGGATGCAGTAGACATTACTGTTGATGATTTAATTCGGGATGGTTTTTCTAACCCACCAAAGTTTAGGGTTTATGTTGCTGAACAAGAAAATATAATTATTGGTATTGCATTATTTTATGAACGATTCTCAACTTGGAAAGGGAGAACTTTACATTTAGAAGATTTAATTGTCACAAAAAGTAAACAAAAAATAGGAGCAGGAAAGGCGTTATATACTGCAGTTTTAAAATATGCATATGATCACAACTTTAATCGAGTAGCATGGGAGGTAATTGATTGGAATTCAAATGCTATTGATTTTTATAAAAGTACTGGAGCTACCTACTTGAATAATTGGTCTGTGGTTCAAATGAATAAAGAAAATTTAGAAAAATTTATTCTAAACAATTAATATGAAGGTTTTTAAATTTGGTGGAGCTTCAATAGGTAGCGCTGAAGCAATCAAAAATGTTGCTAGTATTCTTAGTAATGAAGATGAAGCAAATTGTTTAGTGGTAATTTCTGCCATGGGTAAAATGACCAATGCATTCGAAAATATCGTAAATTTTTATGTTAATAATGAACAAGAAAAATTAACAGAAGCTATAAATTTTACAATCAATTATCACACAAAAATTATTAGTGCCCTTTTTCAAGACGAACATAAGATACATCAAAATGTAACGATACTATTTGGTGAAATGACACATTTTTTGGCAAGAAATATAGCAAAAGAATATGATTATTTATATGATCAAATTGTTTGTTATGGAGAACTATTATCTACAACAATAGTTAGTGAATATCTTAATGATGTTGGGATATCTAATAGCTGGAGAGATGCTAGAGAACTCGTAATAACAGATGCTGTTTTTAGAGATGCATCAGTTAATTGGGTAGAAACAGAAAAACACATTAAAACTAAGATAGATACCTCAATAACAACCATAGTTCAAGGGTTTATAGCAGGGGATTTAAATGGAAATACAACGACTCTTGGACGAGAAGGTTCTGACTTTACTGCTGGGATTTTTGCATATTGTTTAGATGCTGAAAGCCTCACGATTTGGAAAGATGTTTCAGGGGTTTTGAATGCAGACCCAAGAGAATTTGAAGATCCACAATTACTCGAGCAAATTTCTTACGAGGAAACAATTGAAATGGCCTTTTATGGCGCTTCAGTGATTCATCCTAAAACAATCAAACCTATTCAAAATAAAAAAATACCATTAATTGTAAGATCATTTAAAGATCTTAATTCTAAAGGAACAAAAGTTACTAATAAAGCTGAGATGATTCCTCATATTCCTTGTTATATAGTCAAAAAAAATCAAGTATTAGTTTCAATAGCATCTTTAGATTTCTCATTTATTGTGGAAGAAAATATTAGTGAAATTTTCAAACTTTTTCACAAATACCAATTGAAAGTTAATCTCATACAAAATTCAGCAATTAGTTTTTCTGTATGTTTAGATAATAATTTAAATCATTTTGATCAGTTATTCAATGAAATTAAAGTATTGTATAATGTATCTTTTGTCAAAAATGTTGATTTATTTACAGTTAGACATTTTACTGAAAATTCACTCAGTAAAATTTACAATTTGGGAACCTCACTGTTATCTCAAATAAATAAAAACACTGCACAGGTTATAATTCAAAAAAATTAAATGTCTTGAATTTTATTTTTTTGGTTAAGTTTGTGCTAAGCTGAAGTTTAATTTATGGAGTTAGTTACATCTAAAGAAATTGCCAAAGTAATTGGAACTGATAAGTTTGGTTTTATTGGAACTTTCATAGGTTGGATTTTATTGAGATTACTACGAATTTCTGAAGTCAACAAGATATATCAAAAACATAAAGACAAAAAAGATTTACTTTTTTTAAATGGCATTTTAGAAGAATTTCAAATAGAGTTTGAAATACCCGAGGAGGATCTTAAAAGAATACCTAAAAATGGCTCTTTTATTACAGTTTCAAATCATCCTTTAGGAGGAATCGATGGGATTCTTTTATTAAAATTATTAATTGAACATAGGCCAGACTATAAAATAATTGCAAATTTTCTATTGCATAGAATAGAACCCTTAAAACCTTATGTAATGCCAGTAAATCCTTTTGAGAATCATAAGGATGCCAAATCTAGTTTAATGGGTTTAAAAAGTTCACTTCAACACATCAAAGAAGGAAGTCCATTAGGAATTTTTCCTGCGGGAGAGGTTTCAACTTACAGAGATGGAAAATTAATGGTTGATAAACCCTGGGAGTTAGGTGCTGTTAAGTTAATAAAAAAAGCAGAGGTACCGGTAATTCCCATATATTTTCATGCTAAAAACAGCAAGCTTTTTTATATTTTATCAAAAATTAATGATACTCTTAGAACAGCTAAATTACCTTCAGAGTTGTTAACTCAAAAAAATAGAGTTATCAAGGTTAGAATAGGTAAACCGATATCGGTTAAAGATCAATTAGAATACAATGACATCAATTCTTTTTATGAATATTTGAGAAAGAAAACATATATGTTAGCAAATCCTTTTGTAAAAACTCCACAAAATATCCTTTCTACTCAAAATTTAAAAATTACAATACCTCCCAAAAAAATAACTTCTCAAAAAAGTACTCGAGGTTTTATTCAAGAAGTTATTTCATTAAGAAAAAAAGGTAAAAGGCTTTTAGAAAGTAAAAACTATGAAGTATTTTTTGCATCGGCTAGAGAAATACCAAATCTATTGCACGAGATTGGTAGACTCAGAGAAATTACTTTTAGAGATATTGGAGAAGGAACAAACAAGGCTATAGATATAGATAAATTTGACAAGTATTACCATCATTTATTCCTTTGGGATAGACAATCTAAAGTTTTGGTAGGGGCCTATAGAATGGGGCTTGGAAAAGATATCTACAAAAAATATGGAATTTCTGGTTTTTACATTCAAACTTTATTTCGTTTGGAACCAGAGTTACATGGTATGATGGAGCGAACAATTGAAATGGGTAGGGCATTTATTATAAAAGAATATCAACAAAAACCAATGCCACTCTTTCTTCTTTGGAAAGGTATTGTTCATATAACTTTGAGATATCCAGAATATAAATATTTAATGGGTGGTGTAAGTATTAGTAATCAATTTTCTGATTTTTCAAAATCATTAATGATTGAATTTATGAAATCACATTATTATGATCCCTATATAGCTCAGTATATTCAACCCAAAAAAGAATTTAAAGTAAAATTAAAAGATGCAGATAAAGATTTTGTTTTTGATGCTGCAAAAGCAGATATGCAAAAATTTGATAAGGTAATAGATGAAATAGAGCCTGGAGCTCTTAGAATTCCTGTGCTGATAAAAAAATACGTAAAGCAGAATGCCAGATTGGTTGCTTTTAATGTAGATCCAAAATTTAATAATGCTGTTGATGGACTAATGTATATTAAGGTTTCAGATATTCCAGAAAGTACAGTTAATCCTGTGATGGAAGAATTTCAGGCTGAATTAGAAAGAAAATCAACTGAAGAAAATTAAAAGTAGCTAACCATAATTTCTCCCAATAAGAGTAAGCTGAAATTCAAGTATTTAAACATTGTAAGAATTAAGAAAAAGGTGTAGTTTTGCACTCAATTTTTTTAAGAATAATACACAAAAATGGATATTACAAGAGAGAATATTGACGCATTAAATGCAGTTGTAAAAGTAAATGTAACCGCAGAAGATTATCAGCCAAAGGTTGATAAAATTTTAGTTGACTATCGAAAAAAAGCAGACATTCCAGGTTTCAGAAAAGGTCATGTGCCTATGGGAATGATTAAAAAGCAGTACGAGAAATCTGTAATGATTGATGAAGTAAACAAACTTTTACAAGACTCACTAAACAAATATCTAACTGATGAAAAATTAGAAATTTTAGGCAATCCAATCCCAAAAATTGAAGAAAATTTTTCTTGGGATACCAAAAATTTTTCTTTTGAATTTGAATTGGGCTTAGTTCCTCAATTTGAGGTTAATTTAACCTCAAAAAAGAAAATAACTCAATATGTTATTAATGCAGATGACTCTCTAATAGATAAAGAGGTAGAAAATTTACAATCCCGTTACGGAAAAATGTCTGCAGTAGATGTCATTAACGAAAAAACAAATGTTACAGGTACTTTTGTTAATGAAGAAAAAGAGATTGAAAATAAATCAACCATTAATCTAACTGATTTAAAAGGAAAAGCAAACTTAAAAAAGTTTGTGGGTTGTAAAGTGGGAGATGTTATTGAATTAAAAACCAAAGGGTTGTTTTCTGAAGATTCAAAACTAATGGGTGCTCTTGGTCTTTCTAATGATGAAATAGATGGCTTAAACATAAAGGTTTCGTTTACCATTGAGGAGACTACTGAAATTGAATTAGCTGATTTGGATCAAGAGTTATTTGATAAATTATTCACTGATGGAAGTGTAAAGTCAGTAACTGAATTGAGAAATAAGATTAAAGAAGATGCAGAAAAGCAATTTCTACAACAAGCGGATCAGCAATTATTAAATTCAGTTACAGAGTTTTTAATTGACAATACAAGTTTTGATTTACCTTCAGAATTTTTACAAAAGTGGTTAGCTACAGCAGGAGAAAAACAATTAACTTCAGAACAAGCGGCTGAGGAGTATAATAAATCAGAAAAAGGGTTACGTTATCAATTAATTCAAGAAAAAATATTAAAAGAAAATGATATTAAATTGGATTACGAGGAATTGAAAGACTATGCAAAAGGGTTTATAAGAACTCAGATGGCACAGTTTGGAAATATGAATCCTGAAGATGCAGAGTTAGATGATATTGCTAATAGGATTCTTGGAAATCAAGAAGAAGCAAAAAAACTTCAAGATCAATTATTAAGTCAAAAATTAATGACATTTTACAAAGAGAAAATGACATTTAAAACAAAAAAAGTAAATTATGAAGGCTTTGTAAAAGAAGTTTATAAATAATCTTTAACTTTCAAATAAAAGTGAAAAACTTCTCTTTAGAGAAGTTTTTTTTGCTTTATAGAGTTTCAAAATTATTCACGAATAGTTACTATCTTTACAAGTATAATATTAAAAAAATAAATCAATGGATTACGGAAGAGAATTCGAGAAATATGCAACTAAGCACCAAGGAATTAGTAGCACATATTACAATCAGTTAATCACAAATATGACTCCTAATATCATAGAAGAGCGCCAATTAAATGCTGTTGCAATGGATGTCTTTTCTCGTTTAATGATGGATAGAATTATTTTTTTAGGAACAGGTATTAATGACCAGGTAGCAAATATTATCCAAGCTCAGTTATTGTTTTTAGAAAGTGTAGATTCTTCAAAAGACATTTCAATATATATTAACTCACCAGGTGGTGGTGTATATGCAGGCTTAGGAATCTATGATACTATGCAATTTATAAAACCAGATGTAGCAACAATTTGTACAGGAATGGCAGCTTCCATGGGAGCAGTTTTGATGTGTGCAGGAGAAAAAGGAAAACGTTCAGCGCTTCCACATTCTAGAGTAATGATTCACCAACCTCTAGGTGGGGCTCAAGGACAGGCTTCAGACATCGAGATTACTGCA
>Ga0228669_1001132_pt1 | contig 11257 bp, 10 predicted proteins | sample 84DmetaG_FD_182700 | JGI IMG/M metagenome (GOLD analysis project Ga0228669, IMG submission 182700) | Seawater microbial communities from Monterey Bay, California, United States - 84D | ecosystem: Environmental > Aquatic > Marine > Coastal | place: USA: California | collected 2016-10-11 | reverse complement strand
AGTGTTATAAAAGATTTACTGACAAAATTAGCAGAGAAGTAAGATATGCCAAAGCAAATTGTAAACATTAGTGATACAGTAAAGACCTTTCAAGAGAAGGTTAACATCATCTCAGCTGATGTGGGTTGGAGAGGTAATCTTACAACCACAGAAGACTCTGATGTAGTCGGTGCGATTAATGAACATGATGCAGAGTTAGGAACAATAACTTCTGTTGCTATGGGTACTACTGCTAGTACAGTATCAACTGCAATTGCAGAGTTAGATACAAGACTAGACTCAATTAACGATACACTGATTAACTCAGCTAAGTTACATATGAGGGACTCTAGTGCTACTAACACTGTAAAGGGCGATTTAGACGTTCATAGCAACGTGGACATTGGGGGTAACCTACAAGTAGATGGCACTCTTACTGTAGACGGTGTTGTTAATATGAAAGCTGGTTCTAATGGATCAGTTACGCTGGGTGATGCAAATACAGACAATGTTGTATTCTCAGCTGATGTTAACTCTCATATTATTCCTAATACAGATAATACATACGACTTAGGTTCAAATGCTCAGCAATGGCGTAATATACATGTTCATGGTACAGGTAATATTGACACTGTATCTGCAGATGATATTACAGTATCTAATACTCTAGATGTAAACACATCTGCTACAATAGCCACAGCTAAGATTGAAGATCTAACTAATAACAGAATTGTTATTGTAGGTACTGGCGGTGAATTAGAAGATGCTTCTACATTAACATTTGATGGTACTACATTTACTGTAGGTGCTACAAACATAGTTCAAGCATCAGGTAATACTAACATTGGTGGTGATTTAGATATCACTGGTAATGTAACATCTACTGGATGGGCTCTAAGGATTGCAGCTGAAACTGGATCAACAGATAATATTACGTTAGGTGATACAATCACATTTGAAGCTGGCGAAGGTATTAACACTACAGTATCAAACAATAAGATTAACATCACTGGAGAAGATGCTACAACAACCAACAAAGGTATTGCATCATTCGCTACAGCAGACTTTAATGTAACATCTGGAGCTGTATCGATTGCTTCAATCGGTAACACACAGATAGACAATAGCTTTATTAACATCGCTGCTTCTTCTGGCACAGCTAATGCAGTTAATCTTGGAGAAACATTTACTATCACAGCTGGTGAAGGTATAGACACAACAGTCTCTGGTAATACTATCACAGTTGCTGGTGAGCTTGCTACAACATCTAACAAAGGTGTTGCATCGTTTAGTTCAGATAACTTTGCGGTTAGCTCAGGTGTAGTTACAATTAAAAATAACGGTGTTATACTTGGAACTGAAACTACTGGTAACTATATGTCAGGTATTTCAGGAACAGCAAATGAAATTACAGTAGTACACAGTGCTGGTGAAGGATCATCAGCCACGGTTTCTTTACCTGATGATGTTGTTATAGGTAATAACTTAACTGTTACTAATGATCTTAATGTTGTTGGAGATATAGTATTATCTGGTGCTACAAAGATTGCTGCTCATGAATTTAAAATGGCAGACGGTACATCTGGAACACCTGTACAAAACGGAATTATATCAATTGATAGAGGTACTTCAGACAGTGCTCAGCTAGTATGGAACGAATCATTAGATAGATGGCAAGCTGGTACAACTAATGATATGCAGCTTATTGCTCTAGAAAATGACAGTGCTAACTTTACTGCGCTCTCTGTAGATAATAATCTAACTGTTGCTGGTAATACTGTTGCACGTGGTGATTTAGATGTTACTGGAGATCTTACAGTGACTAGTGATTTATCAATTACTGGTAACTTACAAGTTAATGGTACAACTACTACTATCGACACCAACACTCTTCTTATAGAAGATAATATTATTACTCTTAATAAGAATCAAACAGGTACTCCATCAACAACTCTTAGATCTGGTATTGAAGTAGAACGCGGCAGCTCTGCAAATGCGGTATTCCAGTTTAATGAAAGTACTGATCAGTGGGAGTTTACAGGTCCTAAGTCTGGTACGTTAGCTGTTACTGGTGATATTGAAAACGCCACTATCACGCTTACAGCTGGTACAGACTTAGTCACAGGTGGTAACTTTACAACTAACCAAGGTAGTAATGAGACTATTACTATCAACCACGCTAATATAACTAGAACGAACACTACAACAACAGCTGCTCCTGGTTATGGAGCTACATTCACAGCTATTGATACTCTCACAACAAATGCAAGAGGACACGTTACTGGAGCTCGCACTAAGACAATTACTTTACCGGCTGCATATTCACATCCAACACATCCTGGAGATGATGCTTCTATTGATACCGGTGCACTTACAGGTGCTACAGTAATATCAGATTTAGATTTAAATATTACTACAGATACTTTAGGGCATGTTACAGATGCTAATGCTACCGTCGCAACAAGAACTTTAACACTAGCTAATCTAGGATATACAGGCGCAACAGACGCAAATAACTACTCACATCCAACGCACCCTGGTGATGATGCTTCTGTTGACACTGGAGCTCTTACAGGAGCCACTGTAATATCAGATCTAGACTTTAATGTTACAACTGACACTTTAGGGCATGTTACGGATGCAAATGCTACTGTAGCTACTAGAACCCTGACTCTAGCTAATCTAGGGTACACTGGGGCAACTGACGCTAATAACTTTACTTACTCACATCCTAACCATACTGGTGATGTAACTTCATCAGGGGACGGGGCTACAACAATTGCTGATAATGCTGTTACAAACGCTAAGATAGCAGATGATGCAGTAGGTCAAGCTGAATTAAATAATATTCAAACGTTTGTAATATATAACAGTGCAGGTGTAGCACAAAAAACAATATATTATCCAGGAAGCTAAGTAAATGGCGGTTAGAACACCACTTATACTTGATGGGTCGAATAATCTCATTGAGATGTCAACAGCTCAGATAAATGCTGTTAAAGATAGATGCAGATACTTGTATGGATCAGATCCGTCTATTGCATTATCAATTGTAAGTTCTGGTGGTAACCTAGCATCTTTAATTGATACCAGACTTAGAAGTGGAGCTGCTTCTGAAAGCGCTGGTAACCAATCACAAGGTATTAATGATGCTGATCCTACATCAGCTGATTATCCTCAAGAAACTGATACTGATGAACCAGCGGCTTTTAACGCCACTACATATGCTAAAGTAAACCAAGCAGCAGCTAATACTACTGCGAGTGCAGATACGAATAGTGTAGCTTTTCCTATTTATCAAACAAGCGGTAATATTCAAGCCATGTCTTTAACTGATGTATATGATACATTCATTAAACCTGCTTTGAATACAGTAGCTAGTGCTGTGGGTCAGCCAGGAACCTATAGAATACATACAAGTAATTCTTTATCTGGATATACAAATCTTGGATTAGTATTTACTGACACTAGAGCTAACACAGGTGCATTTGATGCTGCTCTAATTGGTAATCCAGGAACCTTTCAACAGCACGGATCTACTATACAAAGTTTTTACTTGCTAGCGAAAAATAACATAACAGCGCCGTCTATGGAACAAATGCTGTTTATTAGAAACTCTGATAAGAATATAGAAGAATACACTCAGGCAGAAATGGATACTTTTTTAAAGAATAGTATGCGTCACGTAGCATCAGAAGTGACTGGGTCTAAACTTAGATATAAATTAGATACAGGTACAGACGCTGTGCAATTAGGATCAGGTATAACAGATACTATATTAACTGGGGGAAGCGGTGTATATACTACATACCGTCCAACTGATAATGAGTATAGAGCGCAAGAGTTTCCTGATGGAACAGCTGCAACAGCTACTACGTGGAATTTAAGAATGTATAGAGCATAGGAAAAAAAATGTTAGGATTAGAAGGATATAGTGTTAAGTCAGCTTTTTTTAGAGACAGTGCAAGAACTGTAGTAGAAGTTGTATGGGAACATTCAGATACTGAAGAGCAGGATCAAGTAGAATATATTAATGCTGCAATTGATAGTAGAGGCGCAGCTGCAGAAGCATCTCCAGAATGGACTAACTTATTAAAGCATATCGACATTGCTACATTACATAAAAATACAGGCAATTATATATTAGATCAGCAAAAAGCTTTTGAAGTTCAAGTTGAAGCAATTGCTAAGAAAAAGGGAATGGTAGTTAATTCAGATAAAACCCACCCTATTGTTGAAATGCTGTTTAACAGAGAGTCAACTAAGGAAGATTTATTCTTATATAAATTGCAGCTGTTTGAATTAGCTCAGATAAAAGCGAGTAAAGATAGAGCTACAAAGGCACTGTTACGCAAATCTAACAGTATGATAGAGATTACAAAGAATGCTATTAAATTAATTGAAGATCAGAATGAAACGCAGGAAGACTAGCAAAGTCTTTATTTACACAGTGATGAAAGTATGCTCCAGCTGACGGTATAGGCATACCATAATCTACAATAAAATTCCAAGGCATACCAATATTAGTAGTGGGTATGTTATATTTTTCTACTATATATGATGTATAGACTTCATTGTTAAGTTGCCATACAGAAGACATCTCAGACGGATATAGATTATCTTCTTGAGCTAGTTTAAAACTTTCTTTATACTCAGCAAATCTATCCTTAAATCGTAATAAAGAAGCTAATCTTTTATTCAGAGCAGTTACACCTGTGTTAAATATTTCTGATGTTCCTACAATATCTTCAATTAATAGCATAGCCTTTTTACAGGACATCTTTACATAAGGATCCATAGGATGCCATTCAGGCTTCTTTAATAGTTCTGTAGGAGATGAATATATACACAGAGTATCTAAATTAAATGTCTCGAAGAAGTTTACATCTGTATAAGGTATTACATCAAAATCTAAATAAAGAACCTCATTATATACTTCAGTCATTTCCTCTAATTTAAATAACTTCTCAAACTGAATATCTATGTAGCTGGTATTAGAAGAATTAAAAAGTATATAATCTGCATCACATATCTTAGCATAATCTTGTTGAACTTTTTTAATCCTGTCTTTATATTTAACAAAGCTTTGCTTCTTTTGATCAGTAGCAGATGTGTGAGGCTCTACTTTGTCAGTATATAAACTAAAAATTAGTCTTTTAGACATATCCAATAACCATAAATCGTTTATACCCATTCGGCATATCTAAAGAGCCTTTATATAATACCTTTGTTAACTCAGACAACTTTACCAACTCGTCTTCATCCTTAACACAATTTATATGATCTGGTACATGAAACATATTATTACTCTGTATAGCAAATATAGTTGGACCTTGAGCAGAATTATCTTCATGTTTTCTAAAGTTTCTATTAGCTAGTATAACAGGTAAAGGAGGCATATGTTCTGATGAGGTGTTAATAACTAGATCTGTGTCCCAATCTCTATCACCCGGATTCATTACATTACCTTGAGTAGTAATCAACTCACAAGATAGTTCTTGATTTATATTTCTACAAACGTGTAGAGCATGATCATCTATATCTGTATTCTCTATCCACACCAGATCATCAAACGCGGAGGTTAGTAACGTGCACATTGGATGTGCAAACCAACCGCCAAATAGCTGCACTCTAAATATATTATCTACTATTTCATCTTCTAAATAGTCAGTTACCTTATCTAATAACCACTTTTTAGACTCCCATTGATTACCAGATAAACTATCGAGAAAATGTACAATATCTTTTCCTTCACTAGCGCATTCCCATAAAGCTTGCCATAAATGTCTATCAATACCTGTATGATTATCTCTCCACCAGGTCTTTTCCCAGTAGTGTTCAAAGCCTTTATATCCATCATCATCAAGTAAATATTCTCCATCACGCACATCTCTTCGCCAACCATTAAATATACAAACAGGGTAATCTGGTTCGTAAAAATACTCTTTAAACTCACCGTAAGTAAAACACTTATCTTTATTTACTCCAAACAGACGAGAGTATACCTCACCTTCTGGCAATGTCGTTATATGATCTCTACATTCATGATATACAAACCCGTCTATACCATTATATTTTAATAAATGCACATCCATATTCTTGGTTAGTTTTCGCCAAAGATAAGAACAGTCTCCTTTCCAGATCATTACAGAAGAGTTATGATCCATATCAGTACCATTTATAGGGTATGTTTTCCAGAATGCTTTGATCATAGTCATCTTACCGTCAACAGCATAGTTCTCAAAATGATCAATATTGTTTTGAATAACAACGTCTAAATCAAAGAACATATGCACATCTCGTTTACTCAACGGCCATGCATCTTCATCAAACAGTGTTAACTTCCACCACCATTTTTCTAAATCTAACTCTGTGTTTAGAGGGTTGATCTCTATATCTGGTATTATTCCAAATGAGTCTTCTGTGTGACATATGAATCTAAACTCACCTGTGTAGTTCTTCTTACACATTGCATAGAGTCTATTTACATGATCACAGGTATATTTGTCACCCCATTTTACGCATGATATAATCATTAATTACCAATATATCCATTCCAGTTTTATTAAATGTATTTATAGCTTCCTCTGGAGTCTCTACAATAGGCTCTTGACAATTAAAGCTAGTATTAAGTAACATAGGTACTCCAGTAATTTTATAAAACTCGTTAATTAAACCATAGAACTTTTTATTCTGTTTTCTATTTACCGTCTGTATTCTAGCTGTGTTATCGACGTGAGTAACCCCTGGAATATCACTTCGTAACACCTTTACTATTCGAGACATGTACGGAGAAGGTTCTTTCGTATCAAACCACTCTTTGTAGTGCTCTTCTAAAACAGATGGCGCAAAAGGTCTGAAATCCTCTCGCATTTTAATAGTAGTATTAATAATATTTTTTATGTTAGGGTTTCGAGGATCAGCAAGTATACTGCGATTTCCTAATGCTCTATTACCACTTTCAGACTTACCTTGGAACCAACCAATAATTTTACCATCAGCAATAGCCTGAGCAACTTCCTTTATATCTACCTTTTCATCACCAACAAAATCATACTCTTTACCTGCATAGACGTCTGGTATATGAATATTGTTATTAAGAGTATAGTCAGCATGCATATATGTTCCTAAGGATTGACCTTCGTCTCCAGGAGCAGGTGGAATATGAACATGATCATACTTTTTATAAAACTCTTCATTCATATATCCATTATAAGCTACACCTCCAGATACACATAAGTTCTTTGAAGTTTGTAATTCATAAACACAATCTTCAATAATTTCTTGAGTTGCGACTTGTAGAGTGTGAGCAATCCATCTCTTTGGAAAGTTTTGTGTCATTTGAGAAATGATACGACTGTTTATATTTTTAAATTTTTCTTCAAATATTTGATCAATTAGCATATGGATTTCTTCATTATATTGACCGTATGCACTAAGCCCCATAACCTTCCCTGCGCCTAAGTATCCCATATCAAGTTCTTTAGCCCAATGATTCCACATGTTACCAATGTTAGTCTTAGCAGAAAGATCAGTTATTTTACCATTCCTGTCAATAAAGATACAGTTAAATTTCCAACCTCTACCGTCAATAGCTAGTATGTCTGACTCCTTATATCCGGATGTAAGATAAGCATATGCTGCATGAGATTGGTGATGATCAATATAGTATTGGTTACCATGTCTCATATAATCCCATAAGTTAGTAGGAGTAAAGTTCAGAAACTCTTCATTAATATCAGCATGAGGAATTTGTTTTATACCACCTATAGTTGTAGTAAAAGCAAGTAATTCATGGTCTTGCGGCTTAAAGTATTCATCATAAAATTTTATACCAGCGCTTTTATCATCTTGATTCATCTTATCTTGTTCTGAGTGATGAGGATAAGAATCAAAATGCCATGGGATATTATGCTTTAATCTAGTATATCTCTCTCGTTGATTATGAAAAATACCATCATAAGTATTATGATCATGAGGGCTTAAAGCTACACTAAAGATTTTCATATATAAACTCCATAATCATTTTATGACCTTCATTATTAGGATGATCATCTCCATTACCAATTATAAACTTTCCAGAGTTGTCTTTATTATTAAAATATTCTTTATTATGTACTGTAATATCTCCTACTACAAAACCATCATCTTCATCATATATAGGCCACCCAATAAAATTGTCTTTGTTTATATAATCATACTGTGCTGATTCTCTAATATATCTTACACCTCGAAATCTAGCAGCTTCAAGCTCCTTATCCATATTAAATTCTTCAATATAATCACTAAATAAAGGGAGCATTTGTAGTTGTTTACATTGTATATTATTATGTTCACATAGCATTTGTAAGCTATAAAAGTTTCTAATACTTTTTCTTATAAAATAATACACCCCACCTCTCGGATTTATTGGAGCATTACTCCAATATAATCGTCTACCTGTGGAATAATGTGTATATCCTTCTTCTGATGTTTCAAAGTCCATTCTCTGTGATTTAGACCACGCTGAAATTACTAACCCAATATCCTCTGAGTTATGATCACAAATATAATCTAGCAAGGAAGAATATATTTGCTCATTTCCTGCGCCTGATTGAGATACACAGACTAAATTCATATTCAATTTTTTAGCTAATAGTATAGGCCAAGATGTAATATTATTAGGTTTATTTTCGCTATAATACGGATCGGAAAAGCTATCACCGCCTACCAGTAATGTCTTTTTCATAATACAGCTCCAGCTTCCATTATTCTCAGTATCTGTTCTTGAGGTCTTTTATCTATATACTCAGTGCAGCCTATACAATACTTCTCAAAGCCGAACAATTCAAAGTTCATCATCTTCTGTAGGTTCTCGTATGTTACATCAAACTGTTTAGAACCTTTGATTACTTTTTTACTGCAGTGTCTTATCTTTTGTATCTCAAAGTCTATTACTGGTACCTTTGGAAAGGCAGCACACATACGTCTATCAAACTCTGGTGCTTGTGATGTTTCTGTCCAATCTGGAGAACGTGAATTAAACTCTTTAAGTAAAGTGTTCTTATGATCTATTTCAGACAAGTCATGATTATTTCTATGAGCAAAGTATCCTGGTGTCTTTATAACAAGGTTGTAGTTGTTCATATCATTCTCTGCAAAGAATGGAAAGTTACCTAGCTTCTCTATCTTATCTTCATGGAAATCTAATACCAGATGTTCGACATAATAGATGTTAGGGTCTTCCAAAACATATGGGTGAAACTTACGTACAAGAGAATTAGAAAGCACAGATAGTTTTACATTATCGTACTCTTTAATCTTAGTAATAACTTCTTTAAGGTTCTTGATTAGACCTGGCTCACCACCAAGCAGATTAACATTAACTTTATGCCCATCAAAGCCATCAAGTGTTCTAGTAAGAAACTCCATATCTACATGTAGGTTACGCATCTCTAAGGTCCAAGCAGTGCAATAGTGACAAGACTTGTTACAAGATTTAGACAAATAGAAGTCAACCCCAAGGTAGCCCTGTTCTCTTATTTCTTTTATGTTTGGAATATAGTTAGGTATCATGTTTCTTTTATGTGCTTACTTGTTTTGTCTTTTGATAAGATAGTCATTCTCTTATGTTGAGGAATGTCTCTTTTTTTACATACATGATGACACAGTGCAAAGCCTTTTCCTTTTCTAAGGTTGTTTCTAAATTCTACCCACTCATCTTGTAGGAGGATTTCCTCTATAGAATCATAATCATCTAAATTAGAAGCAAGTGTTAACATCCCATATTCTAATTCTTTTTTCTGAGCTGAAGTGTCTAACCAACAACAAGGTATAACTTCACCTCTGTTAGTAATAGCAAACGCTTCTTGTACTCCTGTAATGCATTTAGGATCAAGTTCTGAATCTTTTGAATTGTATACCGCTTCTGTAATACCTTGTTTAATTTTCATGTTAGAGTCAGACTATGTTTAGGGTTAACTGGTTTAAATGGATCATTATCATCTAACCATCTAGATGAATTAACTATCATAAAATCTACGTCTATATCTATAGCCATCTGATGTGCTTCATCAATATCATTCTCATTATAAGCAAAGACAATAAACTGCCATATAGGTTTTTGATGTAAATGTTTTCTTGCTATCTTTAACATCTCATATAGCTTCTCACCATCTTGGTTAGTTCTATATTTATGACTATCTTTAGGTAGACCATCTATACCAAACCACCAACAAGCGTTAGGATTAGCATCATATGCTTTAGGATACCATTTAGCTGGTTTGGCTGCAGAAGCATGATGTACTGAACAAGACTTCTCTTGATCATATATCATTGAAAGTATTTCAATAAACTTAGGATGGTGTACTGGATCTGATACTTGTCCGCAAAAGTTTATATGATAAAAATGATTAAGTACCTTCTGAAAGTTTTCTATCGATATATCTTTACCGGGTACTTTTAGACCATGAGATGTAAATGAAGTAAACCTTTGACATCTTTCACATTCTAGAGGACATCGGTGAGTAATATCTATATTTACATTTCTTCTTTTAAGAAAATTTATATCACCATTAATATCGTGTTGCATATGTTATCTATTTCTTCATCAGTTAACCAAGCATGAACAGGCAAAGACATAACAGTATCAGAAGCTAGCTGAGAGTTAGTACAATTATCTTTTCTATGGTGTTCTTTTATATATAATGAATTTTCAGATAGAGGCTTTTCATAATGTATATTAGCATTAAGCCCAATCATCTTTAACCCATCTTTGACTCTTTTCCTTTGATCTTTATCTTCAAACCTTATAACGAACTTATGAAAGTTATGAGATAACTCTTCAGGTACATTCTGACATATAACATCATACTTTAACTCTTTGGTATAAATGGCAGCTATTTTATTACGCTTCTCTTGCCACTTAGGCATCTGAGTTAACCTATACTGAATAATGTCAGCATTAGTAACAAACATCTTAGAGTTGTAGCCTAGCTCAGCAAAGTCTTTATCTTTACCATGACGTCTTACTCTTCTTACATAGTCAGCATGTTCTTTGTTATCAGTCATAAACATACCACCACCAGATATACCAGCAATGACTTTATTACCATTGAAACTATATGATGAACACTCTCCTATAGTCCCTGCTTTACGACCATTAAGAGATGAGCCAAGAGACTGAGCAGAGTCTTCTATAAATCTAATACCGTTGTTTATACACCAATTTTCTATTTCTTTTGTATTAGACATACTACCATAAAGGTGAGTATAAATCAACGCTTTTGTTTTATTAGTT
>Ga0228669_1001130_pt1 | contig 11261 bp, 10 predicted proteins | sample 84DmetaG_FD_182700 | JGI IMG/M metagenome (GOLD analysis project Ga0228669, IMG submission 182700) | Seawater microbial communities from Monterey Bay, California, United States - 84D | ecosystem: Environmental > Aquatic > Marine > Coastal | place: USA: California | collected 2016-10-11 | reverse complement strand
TGTTTGTGGGACGAGGGCTTGTTCAACATATTGCTTCGCTAATTGTTGAAAAAAATCGTGGCCTAGTGGTGGTTTTTTGCTCATAGCCAAATGGCTATCACTTTGCCTTGATGTCTGATCTTTCAGAACATATTTAAGGCAATATTCAAAACCCTTCCAGTCCGGTTCTTGAAAATAACTGAAACCGTGTTTCCAATATTTCCAATCTACCCTTTTGTTTGACGTCACTTCTGGCGAACTATCCTTAAAGAATAGTATTATATGCCAATGTGAACGTCCTTTTGCGCTACCGTATTCTCCGGTAACGATGTAACGACATTTATGTTTTTTACGCAGTCTTTTGAGAAAATCCTGTACGTCTTTATAAATTAACGTTACTGCATTAACGCCTTGGTCTCCGTCATACGTTAATGTTACAGCGTAAGTTTTTTTCGAAAACTTACTTTCGGCAATGCATCTTCCAACGTAATCGTTAACTCTACGTTTGCGGCATTGCCAGCATTCGCGACACCCAACTTCCGTACCATCATCTAATTTTACTGGTGCGATGCACATAATTTACTGCTGTTCCTGTAGTTTGGTGTCACTAAATGCATATCTTAACAAGGGTAGGGATATCTGGTCGGCAAACGGAACTCCAATACTTGGAGTTTCCGTTCCGTTTGCCTTATGTAAGTTATTCAACTTACTGTTTATTATTTGATTTGATCTTGCCAATTGTCTATTTCCCAATGTGCTGGGTCCCAGAAACTCCAATCATGTCCTGAGTCCAATTTAATATTGCGTTTGCGTGCAACTTCTTTGCCGATTGCAACCATGCAATCCCACTCTTTTTTACTTAAATTCCAACCACGGGTTGCGTGGATTATATCCACGGCCATTCCGTACTGATGTGCTCCAAATCCTGCAGAAGCTTTACTTCTGCCTTTATCGTATAACTCTTGTTGCCGTTCTGCAGACCGTACAAATTCAAACGCTCGGATTGGTATATTCCGTCGCTTCATTGCTTTGGAAAATGCTTTCCAAAACTCGACTATGTCAGGGTGTACCCCTATATAATCGTTTTCTGTTTGCTGAATTTTAACCCAGAGTGATTGTGATGCATTAGGTTCTGCTAATGATCTTGCCGCTTCTACGTGTGTTTTATGCACCAGCTCATCGCGGTGCCAAAACTGGATACGGTCTATAAACCGTATCCAGCGTAGAAACTTACTCGGTGGTTTCTCCTGCATCTTCTGTTTCTGCCTCTTGTGGCGCTTCAACTACTGTTTCAGCTTCTGCTTTGATTTTTGCTACTTGTGCTCTTAAAGCTGATCTTTCAGCTTCTAATTGTGCATTGCGTTGTTGCTCGTTGTGTTTCATAAATGCAACCATACGATCAAATTCAGTGCTGTTGTTTACACGTGGTTCAATAGACGTGAAACTTGGTTCATCGCTATTTTGTACTGATTGATCGATATCTGGTATATTTACAAATACACTTGCTGATTTTTCAGCTTTGATTTGCACATACGTTGTTGCGGGTGCTGTGTATTGAATTTCAGTTTTTCCGTTTGATGTGCCCACCAAAACGGCGTCAGACATTTTGCTGTCGTTTGCGACCCATACTTCGATATTACTGTTTGCAGTAATTTCAAACTTTACGTGTCTTGGTTTGCTTGATGCAAATTCAATTACATCGCCCGCTTTGGCTTGTGACCATTTGCTTATATTGCCGTGTTTAATTCTGTTCATTTCATTTTCCTTTTTTAATTGTCAGCAGGGGAGGGGAGGACTCCCCTGCTTTTTATCACTTAACGATACGCGAGGAATCGACTTGTGAAGTGATTGTGTCGTAGTCAGATGTTGCATCAGTTTCTTGTAGTCCTGCACCGAATACGGTGTTTCCTACAATCGACATATCTGTAAGACATGTGATTTCAAAACTGTCTGATACTTGATCGGCAAATACTTTTTTATGTAATCCGCTACAAAGATAAAAATCTTCATTGAGCGTTACATTGGTTGCCTCAGCCGTCCAAATTTTTGCACGATCTTCGTCAAATGCGTCATTTGCAGGACGGTAATATTTACCACCTACATTTACCGCATCTCTTTGCCATTCGTGGTTTAATGGTGCGTAACCAAATGTTCCATCTGGTGTAGCATGGTTTACGTCAGCGTGGTCATTTTTTACAACTGCCACTTTTTCTGGGTCTAATACATCAGACAGATAGTTAGGTAACGTATCTGGGTCTGTTGTGTATAAGAAATAGTCTTTCTTACGTTCCCAGAGTTGTTCCGGTACAATTTCGGCAGTTATCATTATAACGCCGCCAGTATTCATAGCTGGTGTTCTAATTGACATGTCAATTGTTGCCATACCATTTGTTGCTGACTTATCCAAGTTTGCGCCATCTGTTGCATAACGTTGGTTAAATCCTATCATTGCACGTTGACGACCCAATAAAATTGGTTGCTTTAATGCTTCTTCAGGCACCCTGATTCCCGACATAAGTAGATCGATAATGTGCTCTGATTCCAAACCATCATAACGGGATCTTAGTTTAGCAAATGCTGCTGTTTTACGTGCTTGTTCAATGTCAGCAAGTGACATTGTTGCGTTTCCGCCTGTTGTTAATTCTGCATATATTTCATCAAATAAATACATATCGCCTTGATCTATAATCTCAGCGCCAGACATTGCAGGTGAATACCCTAATGTATCTGTTGTTGTTTGATCTGCTGATGCAGTTCCCGTAACATGATCACGTGAATATTTTGGGGCTTTAATTGGTGCTTGAAATGTTAATCCGGCAAGAGTTACTTGTCCGTCAATTAAATTCTGATCATAATCAGGTACAATATTTTGCATTCCATTATTAATCCAAAACGCATCAGCTAAACTATGATCAAATGCGTTTCGTAGTGGTAACGATTTTGATCTTGCTTTGCGTCTATGGTTAACAATTGCATTATATGCTTCAACTAGTGTTGTGTTATATGTATTTGCTTGTGTATGTATTCCCATTGTTTGCAAAAATGTTTTTAATTCTGAAGATGTATGTGTATCAATTTGGGTATTGCCTCCGGAACTCCAACTTGGTGTATCCCTAACTATACCATCTTTTAAAAATTTATTAGTTTCAAAAAATGGTATTACGCTTCCGGCGGCTCCATTTTCTTTTTTATATGATCGGTTTAATTCGTCCATTGATCCGTTAAAACGATCAAACGCAAGCATTGGGACAAAATGAGCGTAAAGTGTTACGCCAACACCATTCATTAACATTTCTGATGTTTCCATCATTTCAACGTTCATGCGGATTTTACCGCTTTGCACGCCGTCTTCGCGGTGAAGCCATTCGTATTTCAACGGCAGAATTTTACCTGCGTCGCCTGACGTCAATACTCTACCTTTTGCAGATCGGCGCGATTTCTGTACAGCAATCGGGCTATTTGGTATTAGTTCAGTCATTCTCATTTGCGTTTTCTCCTTGCAATGATTTTGGTTATAATTTTTCGTATTTTTTTACACTTGGCGCACATTATGGAAATAATTCTTCCATAATTTTTTGTTGCTGATTTATTGGCACACCATTAATCCGCTCACCATAATTAGGTTCACGTTGTAAAATTGGTGTCTTATTTTTTATAGACATTTGTTTTTGCAATTTATCTAATTGCTTAATGGTATTACCTATTGTTTGTTTATCTGCTTTATATCCATATATTCCAAACTTTTTTCCTAATTTTTTACGCATATTCTTACCAATTCTATCGCCTTGATAATATGCTTCTTGTAATAGCCATTTATATGAACCAAGTGTTACTTGATCCCATTCTAGATCTTCCCAGGGAAATCTCCATTTATTACCGCGATGATCTACTTCAACAAAAAGAGCAGGTTTTTGTTTTGCTGAAAACACACTGTTTCCATCAGTTACATATTCTAATTGTATAGGATCTTGTATTACGTCATAAATTGCAGTGTTTTGATCTGAATTTAATTTTCCGTTTGATATTTTAACAGGTGCTAAAATTTCTTTACCTGTCATTTTTGGTTCCTCAATTACAGATATATTTTTATTTTGATAATTATCAAAAGCATCAAATGCATTAAAAAATGCATCTGAGCTTAAACGTCCCATAGGGACTTGATTGTGATAAAACCCTTGTCCACCTGTTGCTCGTAATACTGTTAACGGATTAAATCCGTTTGCTATTGCTTCACTTCTTAGTTTTCCTAAATCTGTTCCGCTTTTATTGTTTGGTTTTCTATCATCTAATGAACTACCTATTTGATATCCTGCAGCTGCACCTGATGATCCACCCATCATTGCGCCGCCTGCGGCTAATGTGTATTTAGCCATACGTCTTGATTCATCTTCAAATGAACGCAATGCTTGTCTAAATCTTGAACCTAAACCCATATTATATCACTCCCGCATTTAACAATGTGTCCGAGAATAGGGCTAAACCCATTACTATTCCCGCTACCGTTGCTATTATAATGTCTTTTAATTTCATTTGATCCACCTCCGTGTAATGAGGTCGATCGATACTCCCGCTAATGCGGTAAATCCCAAAACGATACTTTCAGTTGTACCAACTGCTATTCCTGCGCCCGCAAGCGAAGCGCCGAGCATAGTACCACATCTAGTAATAATCGGTTTTAAGATTTGTTTGATTAGTAGTAATTGCAATTTTTACTCCTTCTATTATAGAAGGGTCAAAACGCTCAATGGCCGATAATATATATTATGATACCATTATGAGACTCGTTGTGTTGACCCATACGTTTTTATAGCTTTGTACATTTAAGAATGTAAAGCACTTTTTTTAAAAATGTGTCATTTTTTTACTTTTAACACCAAGGTACAAATGTTTTTTTAGACCCAGACCCCCCTGTAGGGGTGTTTTTCTTGGGTCTGTCCTTACACCTTATCCGCAGATCTCTGACCGTAAAGTTTTTCGGGGATTTTTTCCGCTTCGCTAGATCCCGTTCGGGAGGTGGTGCGGCTGTTCGCTCCCGTTGTTCAACGGGTGGACTGTATATTTCTATACCTCGTCCAATTCCGCGTACTGTACTTCGGCGTAGGATCGCCGTCGTTGTATTTGTTGTCCTTGTTTTATTGTTTTTATTACTTCGGGTCTTTTTTCGTGCCATTCGTCATTCTCCGTCACTATATGTATGCCTGTTTCGTTTTTATTATCCCAATAACATATTGGTATTCCGTCATACGTTGCTTCTACTAATTCTATATCTTTAAATATTCCGTCTCCTTGTCCTTCGATCCATGGTTCTACATATTTTACAGGTTGATAATGCAATCTTTCGTACAGTTCTTCGTCCGTGTACTCTATTTCCGTTATATCGTCGTAATAGTCTGTTACTAATTCCGATAACGGTTCATGGTCATATTTTTCTTCCCATGTATTGACAAAAGTTTCCATAAAATTTTCTCTTGTTTTTCCTTGCATCATAAACCCTTTTTCTCTGTTTTTATAATCCCTTACGTCTCCAAACTTATAAAAATATGTTTGTGGGACGAGGGCTTGTTCAACATATTGCTTCGCTAATTGTTGAAAAAACTCGTGGCCTAGTGGTGGTTTTTTGCTCATAGCCAAATGGCTATCACTTTGCCTTGATGTCTGATCTTTCAGAACATATTTCAGGCAATATTCAAAACCCTTCCAGTCCGGTTCTTGAAAATAACTGAAACCGTGTTTCCAATATTTCCAATCTACCCTTTTGTTTGACGTCACTTCTGGCCAACTATCCTTAAAGAATAGTATTATATGCCAATGTGAACGTCCTTTTGCACTTCCGTATTCTCCAGTGACTATGTAACGAACTTTATAATTTTTACGTAGTCTTTTAAGAAAATCCTGAACGTCTTTATAAACTAACGTTACTGCATGAACTTTTTCGTGATCTTTTAATTTATCATCTCCATAAGTTAATGTTACCGCTAATGTCTTATTTGACATTTTCGCTTCTGCAATACATCGACCAACGTAATCTGATACTTTCCGTTTTCTGCACTGCCAACACATTCGGCATGCTACCTCTTGATTATTGTCCAATCTACATGGGCTTATACACATACGTTTGTCTTCTTATTGCTTTCCTTTGCTCCAATTTTTTCTCTAAAATCGAAAAAAGTGTCACAAAAGGTATATCTTAACAAGGGTAGGGATATCTGGTCGGCAAACGGAACTCCAATACTTGGAGTTTCCGTTCCGTTTGCCTCGTGTAAGTTATTCAACTTACTGTTGTTTTCTTGGTTTTGTTCCAATCTCTCAATTCCCAATGTGCAGGGTCGTAGATTGTTTTCCAATCTCCGCCCCAAACAACTTTTATATTACGTTTGCGTGCAACTTCTTTTCCGACTGCTCCTATACAGTCCCATTCTTTTTTGCTTAATTGCCATGCGCGTGTTGCGTGAATTATATCCACAGCTTGTCCGCGCACATGACTTCCGTCATATTGCACTCTGCTTCGTCCTTTTTGGTATAATTCGTTTTGCCGTTCTGGCGTTCGCACAAATTCAAACGCTCGCAATGGTATATTGCGTCGCTTCATTGCTTTGCTAAAAGCCTTCCAAAACTCAACTATTTCTGGGTCTGCGCCCTCATAGTCGTTTTCTGTTTGCAAAATTTTGACCCAAAGTTTTTGAGATGCATTAGGTTCTGCTAATGATCTAGCCGCTTGTACATGTGTTCTATGTACTAATTCGTCTTTGTGCCAAAATTGGATACGGTCAATAAACCGTATCCAACGATACCACTTACTCGGTGGCTTCTCCTGCATCTTCTGTTTCTGCCTCTTCTGCTTCTATAATTGCCTCATCAGCTTGTACTGCTTTAATTTTTGCTACTTCTGCCCTAAGAGCTGATCTTTCAGCTTCTAATTGTGCATTACGTTGTGTTTCGTTGTGTTTCATAAATGCAACCATACGATCAAATTCAGTGCTGTTGTTTACACGTGGCTCAATAGAAGTGAAACTTGGTTCATCGCTATTTTGTACTGATTGATCGATATCTGGTATATTTACAAATACTGCCGCTGATTTTTCAGCTTTAATTTGCACATACGTTGTTGCGGGTGCTGTGTATTGAATTTCTGTTTTTCCGTTTGATGTGCCCACCAATACGGCGTCAGACATTTTATTATCGTTTGCTACCCAAACTTCAATATTGCTGTTTGCAGTTACTTCAAACTTTACATGTCTTGGTTTGCTTGATGCAAATTCAATTACGTCGCCCGCTTTTGCTTGTGACCATTTGTTTATATTGCCGTGTTTAATTCTGTTCATTTCATTTTCCTTTTTAAATTTATGCGGGGTAGGGGAGGACTACCCCGCATTTTATCACTTAACGATACGCGAGGAATCGACTTGTGAAGTGATTGTGTCGTAATCAGATGTTGCATCAGTTTCTTGTAGTCCTGCACCGAATACAGTGTTTCCTACAATCGACATATCTGTAAGACATGTGATTTCAAAACTGTCTGATACTTGATCGGCAAATACTTTTTTGTGCAAACCTGAACATAAATAAAAGTCTTCATTTAGTGTTGGGTTTGTTGCCTCAGCCGTCCAAATTTTTGCACGATCTTCGTCAAATGCGTCATTTGCAGGGCGGTAATATTTACCACCTACATTTACAGCATCTCTTTGCCATTCATGGTTTAATGGTGCATAACCAAATGTTCCATCTGGTGTTGCGTGATTTACGTCAGCGTGGTCATTTTTTACAACTGCCACTTTTTCTGGGTCTAATACATCAGACAGATAGTTAGGTAACGTATCTGGGTCTGTTGTGTATAAGAAATAATCTTTCTTACGTTCCCAGAGTTGCTCTGGCACTATTTCGGCAGTTATCATTATAACGCCGCCAGTATTCATAGCTGGTGTTCTAATTGACATGTCAATTGTTGCCATACCATTTGTTGCTGACTTATCCAAGTTTGCGCCGTCTGTTGCATAACGTTGGTTAAATCCTATCATTGCACGTTGACGACCCAATAAAATTGGTTGCTTTAATGCTTCTTCTGGGACACGTATTCCACTCATAAGTAAGTCAATAATGTGCTCTGAATCTATTCCATCGTACTTTGCTCTTAATTTAGCAAATGCCGCTGTTTTACGTGCTTGTTCAATGTCAGCTAATGACATTGTTGCGTTTCCGCCTGTTGTTAATTCTGCATATATTTCATCAAATAAATACATATCACCCTGGTCAATAATAGATGCACCATTCTGACCAGGTGCATGTACTGTTGATGTGCTTGGTATATTATTTGCAGTTGCGTCTGATGTTTGTGCCGCATTTGTTGCATATCTTGATTTAATTGGTGCTTGAAATGTCAATCCAGCAAGTGTTACTTGTCCGTCAATTAAATTCTGATCGTAATCTGGAACAATATTTTGCATTCCATTATTAATCCAAAACGCATCTGCTAATGTATGATCAAATGCGTTTCTTAATGGCAACGATTTAGATCGTGCTTTGCGTCTATGATTAACTATTGCATTATATGCTTCAACAGGTGTTGTATTAATTTTTATTAAATTATTTGCATCATATGATGTACCACCAAAGTGTTGTCCTAATACATTATGTATTTGATTTGGTTGTCCATAATATGGAGTTGTTGTATCCAAATCAAATACTGAATTTGGTTCAACAATTGCTGTACCGTTCCAATATTTATTACTTTCAAAAAATGGTATTACGCTACCAGCGGCACCATTTTCTTTTTTATATGATCGGTTTAATTCGTCCATTGATCCGTTAAAACGGTCAAATGCAAGCATTGGGACGAAATGAGCGTACAATGTTACGCCCACACCGTTCATTAACATTTCTGATGTTTCCATCATTTCAACGTTCATGCGGATTTTACCGCTTTGCACGCCGTCTTCACGGTGAAGCCATTCGTATTTTAACGGCAGGATTTTTCCTGCGTCGCCTGACGTCAATACTCGACCTTTTGCAGATCGGCGCGATTTCTGTACAGCAATCGGGCTGTTCGGTATTAGTTCAGTCATTCTCATTTAGGTCTCTCCTTATGTACCATAATTTTCTAATAAATTTGTTAGCCATTCTTTAATATTTTCTGGCTGTTCTTCGTCCCATGATTCAATTACATAATGAATATGAGATGACATCAGATCATGATCGGTATGATACATACCGTACAGATGTGAATTTCTTTGTTCTTCGTCCTTTATATAATCAGTCATTTGCGTTTCCTCCTTGCAATGATTTTGGTTATAATTTTTCGTATTTTTTTACACTTGGCGCACATTTAATAATCACTTCTTACAAAACCATTAATTTTATCTTGGGTTTTGCGTGCATTATTTGTTAAACCGAGTATTGTTTTTGGTTTTTTTTCTGGAAATATCCAATTTCCAGTTTCAAAACCGTGTGATAAACGATCGAGAAAACTAGATTGTTTATTTATACCATTAGTTTCTAATGGTGGACTTTTTGAAAATACTTGTTCTAATCCAATATTTTTTCTTCTATTATCAATAATATTTTTTAAAATTTCTTTTGCTTTAGCAATTGAAACTTTATGTTGCGCGGCATATTGCGCGGCTAACATTCCTAATGAACCAGTAATTTCTTGTCCTGACATTTCAATTAATTCTGGATTTATAATTTTAAAATCTTCAACATTTCCGCTATCGTCGAAAACGTTAATCATTAATGGTATATCAAAATGGCTACGCTCATTTATGTCTTCAGTTGCTAACAAATTTTCTGTACTTGCGTTAATATTTGATAGCTGTGCTTGTTTCATTTTTTTATTATAATTTGCTTCAAGTATACTTGGTATTCCTTGTGCAAATGTTTGAAAAAATGCGCCACTGGCTAAATTACCAGATGGGCCTTTTGTACTACCTTGACCGCCTGTTGCTCGTAATACTGTTAATGGGTTAAACCCATTTTGCTCTGCTTCGCGTCTTAATTTAGCTAAATCTAAATCATTTGCTCCTTGCATAGCTTTTGCTGTTTTGCGTGCGCCATATGCGCCTATTGCCACTGAGGCTATTGCTCCCCACATTTATATTACTCCCGCATTTAACAATGTATCCGAGAATAGGGCTAAACCCATTACTATTCCCGCTACCGTTGCTATTATGATGTCTTTTAATTTCATTTGATCCACCTCCGTGTAATGAGGTCGATCGATACTCCCGCTAAAGCGGTAAATCCCAAAACGATACTTTCAGTTGTACCAACTGCTATTCCTGCGCCCGCAAGCGAAGCGCCAAGCATAGTACCACATCTAGTGATAATCGGTTTTAGAATTTGTTTGATTAGTAGTAATTGCAATTTTTACTCCTTCTTATTTAGAAGGGTCTAACTGCTCAATGGCCGATAATATATATTATGATACCATTATGAGACTCGTTGTGTTGACCCATACGTTTTTATAACTTTGTACATTTAAGAATGTAAAGCACTTTTTTTAAAAATGTATCATTTTTTTAGTTTTAACACCAAGGTACAAATGTTTTTTTAGACCCTGATCCCCCAGTAGGGGTGTTTTTCTTGGGTCTGTCCTTACACCTTATCCGCAGATCTCTGACCGTAAAGTTTTTCGGGGATTTTTTCCGCTTCGCTAGATCCCGTTCGGGAGGTGGTGCGGCTGTACGCTCCCGTTGTTCAACGGGTGGACTGTATATTTCTATACCTAGTCCAATTCCGCGTACTGTACTTCGGCGTAGGTTCGCCGTCGTTGTATTTGTTGTCCTTGTTTTATTGTTTTTATTACTTCGGGTCTTTTTTCGTGCCATTCGTCATTCTCCGTCACTATATGTATGCCTGTGTTGTTTTTATTATCCCAATAACATATTGGTATTCCGTCATATGTTGCTTCTACTAATTCTATATCTTTAAATATTCCGTCTCCTTCTCCTTCGATCCAAGGTTCTACATATTTTACAGGTTGATAATGCAATCTTTCCGTTTGTTCTTCATTGAAATTATCTGAAAAAATCGGATTCCTTACTTTTCTATGCCCTAGATCTATTTCTTCGTAATCGATAGGGTCTTCATAATTTAATGTTGTTATATCGTCGTAATAGTCTGTTACTAATTCCGATAACGGTTCGTGAGAGTATCTATCCTCCCACTCGTTGACAAAAGTTTCCATAAAATTTTCTCTTGTTTTTCCTTGCATCATAAACCCTTTTTCTCTGTTTTTATAATCCCTGACGTCTCCAAACTTATAAAAATATGTTTGTGGGACGAGGGCT
>Ga0228669_1001088_pt1 | contig 11662 bp, 10 predicted proteins | sample 84DmetaG_FD_182700 | JGI IMG/M metagenome (GOLD analysis project Ga0228669, IMG submission 182700) | Seawater microbial communities from Monterey Bay, California, United States - 84D | ecosystem: Environmental > Aquatic > Marine > Coastal | place: USA: California | collected 2016-10-11 | reverse complement strand
TAAGAACTGCTTGGTTCTCAATAATTGTTGATAAATTAAGTGTTTTTATCATAATGTTAGTTATATTATGATAATAATCTTTAGATATAGATTAAGTATTATTAGTATGGTTACTAAATTGGACTAAACTTATAAGTCTGGGTCGTCACCGTGCCACCGCTGAAAGTCATCAACAGCCTCTCGGATCATTAAATCTTTATTATTTTTATGCTGTGCTATCATCTTTTTAATCATTTCACACCATCTCTTGTTGACTTCTGGTTCCGAACAAATTAAATATACAATATTTCTTATTTGGTCCATAATATTTTTTCTTTTGCGGTCATTACAAACTACTTCATTATAATGATCTTCTATTTTTCCAGCGGGCGTCAGCTTCCCATCCCCCTCTGAGGCAATACTTGATGGCGCAATTTCGATAAGGCGTTGCTCTTGTTTATTAGCTAAATCTAATAGCTTTTTTATTACTCTTTCTCCTAATTTTTTTTGACCAATATTACTTTTAATAAATTTAATCATATTTTGTTTTACAGACTTAGAAGCTATTTCTTCGGCCATTTTAAGACTCTCTTCATACATATCATTACTATAGACTAAATCCATCAGGGGACGAGTTTCATCATAGTTTTCTAATATTTCTTCAACATGCCGTAATTTATCATTAATTATTTGTTCAATGCCAGTTTTCATGGAGCGAGATTTTATATTATCTTTTTCTAACTTAGTGACTTTATCGTTAATTTTCTTCCATTTCTCTAAACGTTGTTTTAATATATTATCTGCACTAATAATGGGATTCCTGATAAAATTCGAAGCTTGTATGATTTCTATTAACTTACGTAAATTATTCTTAATTTTTTTTATGGATTCGTCCTCTTCTAAGGCCAACGGTGTTTCGTTGTAAAGAGCGTTTAAATTATCTAACCAAGCTTGCCAACTATCATAAGAGGGAGGTTTTAACAAGAGAGCTTTAATAATTTCTTTTTGTATTTCGGGAGATAATTCTTGGAAATTAGAGGGCAATAGTTCATATTCTTGTAATTCAGCCGGTTCAATTGTAGCAGAACTTTCACTTTCTTTAGATTCATCTGCTCCTGCAGTATCGTGAGCTTTTAGCTTTCTTTCAGCTTCCAAAAGAGCTTTTCTTCTTTTCTCAGCTTCCAAAATAGCTTTTCTTTCATTAGCTTCTTTGGCTTTTCTTTCTTGTTCTTCACGAGCTTCTCTTGCTCTTTTTTCCGCAGCAAGTCTGGCCTGTCTTTCTTGTTCTTCAGCTCTTCTTTCAGCAGCAAGTCTGGCCTGTCTTTCTTGTTCTTCACGAGCTTCTCTTGCTCTTTTTTCCGCAGAAAGTCTGGCCTGTCTTTCTTGTTGTTCTGCTTCTCTTCGAGACCTTTCAACAGCTTGTTCATGTTCTTTAGCTCTTCTTTCAGCAGCTTCTCTTTGTGCTTCTCTTTGTGCTTCCCCGTGAGCGTCAATTTCTGTATGAGCCGCGGTGTCACTATGTTCTGGTTCTTTACTTTCCTCTGATTCATTGCTCCCAGAACCCTGATTTTGTGTTCCGAAAGTAAGATCTTCTGATTGTCCTGCGCTCCTAGTTAAATCTGCAAGTGTCCTGTCATAAGGTATTCTCGACCCTCCCTCAAAATCTCTTGATGTTAAAACTGGATATATACTTCCATCATCAAATTCATCTGCCCCACTACAAATATGAGTAAAATGATCCGTGCTGGTAATATATCTTTGGCCGTCATCTAAATCCATATACTCTTTGTAAAATATTCCGCATTCTTTCACACAATCGTTATGAATAAATTTTAAATCTCTAGTTATGCCTTCTACTTCTCTTAAATTACCATCAATTGGATCGTAAACCCAAACAAGTTGAGAATATGTGGCACCTTTCTCTCTAATTAGTTTATCAGGATCATGAGAACATCTTATCTCTTGTCTGACCTCCTCATGTATTCTCTTAATTTTATACAAATAAGGTGTTTGGGTTGAACCTGTATATCCTATAATATCCGTTTCATCACCGACAAGACAGGAGCCAGGGTCTGCTACTTGTGTATAATGAAATGGTAAAGAAACAGAAGGAGGAGAAGGAGCAGGAGCATGAGCAGGAACATGAACAGATTGTGACCCAGGTGGAGCTGCTATCTGTTCTTGCGGGTAATGAGTTTGAATAAACAAATCCAAAATCGTTTTAATACTAATATCACCCTCGGGGTCACCCGCATATGCACCTATACGGTAATCTCTTAATTGAGCATCATTATCTCCAGAAAAATTCGCAACATATTCTATACCATGTATAGGAAATTTAGCACATTCAAGAACGCGCACTTGTATATCAGCAGGAACATGCCCCTGTACAGCCTCTGTTATAGGTTGATCTGCTTCATATGCTTGTGTTAGGACATTAAACGCTGCATTGTTTTGGTGTCGAAGAAATTGAACTAAGAGGAATACTAATTTATTATATCCTTCCTTTTTCATACCCATTTTTAAAAATTTAACACCATAATTTCCTCGTGCTACTGTTAAAATGTCCGGGTTTCCCGAGACAATCGCATAAGCTTCATCAATGATACAATGATAAAATATTGATTGGGTGTCGGGTCGCTGGGGAGGGAGTCTGGCCGGTACACTGTGAACATCGCGGGCTGCGTCATGTATTTGGTTAGCTATACGTCGCTCTGCAGCAGCTAGTTCATAATTATTTAATGGTTCATTATAAATTATTCCTATAAATCCATTACATTGAATTTGTAAGTTATGTCCCTGGGCTACTGGAACAGTAGGAGGAACAGGATGAGTAGTAGGAGGAAGAGGATGAGGTGGAGGAGGAGGTGGAGTAGGTTGAGTAGTAGAAGTAGGATGAGTAGTAGAAGTAGGATATCTATTAGTGGTGAAAGTATCCATATTTTCCATGATGTAATTAACATCTTGCACTTCTAAATTATGAATCAATGTGTCAATTTTGGTTATTACTCCTTGTATAGTAGGTCTTGTATCGCGTGCTTTATCTAACATAGTTCCTATGATGTTGTCCTGCGCAGACCCTATTAACCCATTCATTATTAACTCATGAACAATATTATCAGAGTCAGCAGGGAACATATTAAATGCTATAATTCCTAATGCGTAAATATCAGCTTTTGGTTGATGTTCCTTAGCAATTGAAGAAAATGTTGGTAACCCGGGGTTAGCATATTGTTGTCCCCAATCCGCAAAATAGGGTGTATGGACGGGTGGGTCGCCTGTCTCTAACGAATAGTTGGAGGTTGTTACTCCTCCATAATCAACTATTTTTCCTGTTAATGTTATATTTGGCTGATTAATAAAATTCCCATGTATATCTCTTGCTGTAGGTGTAAAGGCAAAATTATTATCAAAGTTTGTTTCGAAATCTGCTTCTAATATAGCTCCTACATTATCCATTTTAAGGTCATTAAAGCATAAATCGATATCATGTAATCTTTTAATACCACAAGCAATATCTCTTATAAATATTAATTTTCTCTTAAGTCCAACCAAAGCAGGTTTATCTTCAGCGGGCGTCAGGTCATTAACATAATTTTCGGGAACTCTGCCTTCTAAACCATCAAAATATTTATTTAAATTTATATTTCTTGCTCTATAACCGGTATCATGTTTAAAACTACCAGGATGAACACCTGGAATATCAGGATGAATAGTCCCCGCCGGACTTTGCGAAGTTGTAGATTTCCAAGTAACATTAAGTCTTTCCATAAAAATCATAGCAAAACGTTGTGTAGGAACTTGTTGTTCATGGTTACTTCTATTTAATAAATCAATTATAAACTGAGATGTTGGTATTGTATTAAACGCCACCGCCCGCCGCCGCACCTGACTTAAATAGGAGTTGTCTTCAAAATCTCTTTCGCTTAAAAAGGGGGCTAATTCGTGCATCAAGGGCAAAATAATTGCCCCGCCAATATTTTGCCCTTGTGCCCATTGATGACCCGCGGGGTCTGATACAATAAAGCCTTTTATTGAAGTTAAATTTCTATTATTTTCTGTTGAAGAATCAATTTGTCCATTTACTAATATTCCACCAGCATGAAGAGCACTTAAACCTTTCCCTATTTCGTTCCCTATTTCGTTTAATTGAAAATCTGAAAAAGGTGGTAAACGGGTCGGGTCAACATTTTGCCGTGCGGGAGGTGCAACAAAAAGCTTCATAAAAAGCCCTTTTGTATTGAAGGAAGCACAATGAAGATCAATAATATGACCACTTATATTAGGTTGATCTCTATCATATACTTTAAATACATTATCAGGTTTTATACCTCTAGAATTACATATAACAGCAAAACCATGATGTTGAATGAATTCTAAAAGGTTTTTTAAGCCTCTTGTAACTTTAGGGTGCTGATGGGCTGCTACTACATTTGGATTATTAACTATAATAGAAATTTCATCTGCCCGGAGGTCTGCGAGAGCGGGTTGAAAATGCCATTTTCCTCCTGTTTGACCAGAAATTTTAGTATAATTTTCTAAAATTTTTTTACCAAGTTTGCTGTTTAATTTTACAGGTTTATTAGTAACTGGATTAACAATTTGATTAAACATTATTATATATATATTACATAAATTAATATATATAAAATTTACTAGGTATATAAACTTTTTGAAATGCTTGTTGACTCTTCATAATTATTTTCTTCAAGTATTGTTTTGATAAGTTTATAATGTTTACTAATGTCTTTTTTTTCTTCTAATACCATACTCAATAAAAACTGAGACATAATAGCCCCTGTCAAGTTATATTCTTTAATCTTATCAAAAAGTTTTTCAAATTCATTATCATCATATTTGTCTTCCATATAAAATTTAACCATTCTTTTTACTGTTTCTTTACTCATGTATGTAAACTCCGACGTTAAATCAACACGACCTGGGCGAGTCAATGCCTTATCAAGACGACATTTGTAATTAGTTGTCATAAATACAATTAAACCATTTTTACCCCCGTTGATACCGTCAAAACAATTAAGTAAACCACTAAACGTCATCGCATTTTTTTCTGTATCTGAATTTTTCCTTTCCACAAAAAGACAGTCAATGTCCTCGCAAACAAGGATGTCCATATCTCCTAATCTACTGATTGCTGAGGAAAATTGTTCATCTGTAATCTTTGGAGTAATCTGCATAAATCTAATATCTCTTTTCAATTCCGCCGCTATAATTTCAATAAATGATGTCTTGCCACAACCCGGTGGACCATGTAATAAAATATTTAACTTATACGGTATATTTAGTCTTTCGTAGATATCTCTTGTTTTTTCTTCGTTAAATCTTTTTACTTTTGTAATTAATTTAGAATATTGTTCTTCTTCAATAAACAATGTATCTTTGCTTCTAACACGATTACCTCTTTTAAGATCCCAATATCCATCATTATAGGTATATATTTCACAGAACTTGTCTTCATTATATTCTTCTCCTATGATATTTGTCATGTGCCAGATTTTAGATTCTTTCATCATCCTTTTTATAATACCTTGTTCCCAAAATTCCTGATGAGTTTCTATTTCACTATCAATAGACATAATTAAAATCATAGGTGGCATATTAGGACAATCGGGATGATTATATTTGCTGGTAAATATGTTTGAAATATAAACATCTGTATTTTCAAATATACATTTGAAATTTTTAAATTGAATTGTAGGTAACTTTAGACATAAATTATTATCTAGTTTTGTCTTTCTTTTGGACCTTTTTTTAACCCTCTGAAGTAAACCTTCTTGTCCTCCATTAAATGAAAATACGGTATTGTTACAAGATGAATTTTTGATAAGATAATGAACCAGAATATTTGCTGGACCACATGTTATAGCTGTAGGTGAATAATTCATAATGTATTTAAATTTACCTTTAATTGACTGATCGTTTAATATCTCATTATAATCTGGCGTATAATGTTTATCTTTAAAAATTTCTGATAATGAGAAAGCTTCTGTCATTAATAATGATATAATATTATACTTTTAAGTAAAAATCATTCATTTCCCGCATGATAAACACCAGAAAACATATTCAATGAATCTAAAAACAGGTTTATCGCTTCTCTAATATAATCAGGTCCAAATGGACTTACTTTACATTGTTCCGCATTTCGTATAATACTTTTAGTATCATACATTATGTAAAAACTAAACAATATAATTATCACATAGTTTATCAATTTTGAATATTTACTATTTACTTCTTTCTTTGTGTACAGAAAATAAATTTCTATAAATCTTGCTATAATAACTCCAAGAAGACCTATAAACAGATAGGTAATTATATTGTCATGTATGATATTGGGATTTACATATACTAATATAGATAGTATTGTTAAAATCAGTAATGTAGTCATTCCTACATGATTAAATCGTTCCTTATCAAGTAAATAGAGCGGATATAATGTTACTCCCAGTATAATAATTTCTAAAATAAATAGAATATGCTTAGTAAAAAACATTTGAGGGGGTATCATTGATAAACCTACTATAAGTAACATTGATGCTAAAAATATTAAAACAAGAAAGGGTCCTGTAAATAATTTTTTTAAATCATACTTCTTTTTACTCATAGATGTTACTGTGGCAAGTGCTATACCCCAACTTAGTATAAAATATAAATAGGTGCTCAAAATATAGTTATCGCAATGGAATCGCATAGGATTAAAACTAACAGAGTTTTTCATTATACCAAGTATAGATATTCCTATAAGCATAAAATAAACAAAGACCGGTTCGTCCATATATATCTATGTGACAAAAAATTTGATAATTAAAAAAAGTTTATCTGTATCAGTATAAATAATACTGATGTCTTATCCTTACAAATATGATGATTACGTTGTCACTTCTAAACATGATCTAAAGAGTAAGTTAGAAGAACATGGTGTTGCTATAGTGCCCAACGTTCTTAACGAAGAAGAATGTGCCCAACTCAGAGAAGGAATGTGGTCTGATATTGAACATATAACTCAGAGTTGTAAAAAACCTATTAAAAAAGATGATGAAACTACATGGAGAAGTTGGTATGACTTGTACCCAAAGCACTCAATGCTTATCCAGAATTTTCAATTTGGCCATACTCAAACTGTATGGGATGTTCGTCAAAATCCCAAAGTGATCCAACCATTTTCTGATTTGTGGGATACTCCTCCGGAAGACATGTTGTGTTCTTTTGATGGTATTTCATTCCACATTCCTCCTGAAAAAACACGACGCGGTTGGTTTAGAAATAATTGGCTTCATACTGACCAAAGTTATCTTCGAAATGAATTTGAATGTGTCCAAGGTTGGGTAACAGGAGAAGATGTGGAAGAAGGAGATGCTACATTGACATTTCTTAAAAATAGCCACAGGTTTCATAAGTGGGCAGCGGACAGATTTAAAATGACAGATAAAGCAGATTGGATTAAGCTTACACCAGAAATGTATAAAGAATATACAAAAGATCAAGGTTGTTACCAAGAATGCATTAAATGTCCTAAAGGTAGCTTAGTTCTTTGGGATAGCAGATTAGTTCATTGTGGAAAAGAACCTGATAAAGGTCGCACTAATCAAAACACTCGCTATATTGTATATGTTTGCATGACTCCTCGTAGTCTTGCTACAGAGGCTAATCTTAAAAAGAAAAGGAAAGCAATGGACGAACTAAGAATGACTACTCATTGGCCGCACAAGCCAAAACTTTTCCCGGTTAATCCAAGAACCTACGGAGGCGAGCTTCCCAATGTAACTTGTATAGAGTCACCGGTTCTATCAGAACAAGGTAAAAGACTAGCAGGGTTTGAAAATACTTCTATTAATCTTAAAATTTCTGTCACTATTAAATAACCTGATTATTAATAAGATCCACTTCACCCCATAAGTTTATATTGATCTTATTACTTTTTTGAGTAGTATTCCATGACTCAAAATTAGGATATATTCCATTTGACTCCTTATACTTATCAACAGAAACAATACCTGAGTCTTTTTTTTCTAACACATAATCATGGCAAACTTGAAATATAACAGAAACTTTGACTCCCGTCTGCATGATTTCAATATCAGCTTTATTATATAATTTATTAAGAATGATATCAGGGTCTTGAGTAAGCATTTTTTTTACACTTAGAGTAGTTTTTTCTAAAAATACACTAAATACTGTAGTTGAAAGTTTTTTATAGGGTTGAATCTCGTCGATGTCTACTTCTTTACAAGCATCCTTGTAAATTTGTTTTATCATATCAATAGTTTTCCGATTTTCAATAATTTGTGGATGTAAAGTTATCGTAAGATTACAAAAATTGTCACATTTAAATGTTGTTTTATATTCTTTTTGTAGACCAAATTTATCCTGAGACATAAACACTTGTTTATATTCTTCATCTGTTAAATCACAACTTACGATATGGCTTTTATCCTTAAAATCTTCTCCCATTTTATACAAATTCATAGTTTTTTTGGCTGAATCATTAGACATTGTTTTATTTCTTTGAATCAACCGTTCTTATATCAAATTTTTATTATAAAAATATCTTATAATAACAATTATGGAATGTATAATATGCTTTGAAAATAAATGGATTACTATGACAGAATGTGAACATCCTATATGTTTATCATGCTTATTTGAATTAAGAAAAGATGAATGTCCCTATTGTAGAAGAGAAATATTTAAAAATTTCCCTGGAAGACTAAAATCATTGTTAAAAATAACTAATTCGACAAAAAAGACAACTTTATTGGATGTTAATGATACAAATCAATTTCCTACTCTTTCTTAATTTATGATTTATTTCAGGTGTGTATAGCACATTCAATAGTTTCTAGTTTATCACCTTGTCCATTATGAGTTTTCCATAATGAACCGTATGATTTTTCTAAATACCACTCTAAATGTTTTTGAGGTAACACATTTACCGTTAATCCACCAAAAAGACCTTTTTCTGGATTAAACCATCCTTCTTTCGGAATGACTTCATCCGGCCATGTTTCTTGTGCTCTTTTACAGCAATATTTCATTACTGGTATATTATCAATTGTTCCATCTTCCTCGAATAGAAAGATATCTTGGTTAATTCCTGTAAAAGGTTTACTGGGTCCCATAGTTGTATAACCGCTATTGATTTGTTCTAATGCGGAATTTGTAATTTCACCAGTTCCTAATTTTAATCCTATATCAGCTTTTTCAATTTTATAATTTCTTATAATAAAAAATTCTTTATTTTCTAAAACCTTTTCAAAGTCATCCTTATGAATACCGAAATCTACATCATCATCATATGGAATAAGCCCGCCGTTTCTTGCTTGTCCTAAAGCAGATCCTGCTACGATATGATAATTTATATCATGTGTTTCGAAAAATTTAATAGTATCATTCATTAATTCATATATTTGATCAATCTCGTGTTGATTAGGTGCTAATTTTGAAGACCATTGAGAGATAAGTTCTTTGCTATTATATTGATTAGTGCTACTCGGGGTGTCCGGGTTCATAACTATAAATATATCTTGAAAATAATTACAGATTAATTAATTTAATGTAATTAAAATTCTATATATATAAATATATGAGAAATTACGTTGTATGTGGAAAGTTAACAGTTACTGGTGATGTTACAATAAATGGGACAATATTTGATGTACAGAATATGTCTGCATTAGTTACTAAATTAGCAGAGGGCAATTATAGAAATATAATGGAATTAACTAATCATGAAAGAACTGTTGATTCATTAGAATTAGACAATATTGTAATAATTAGCTTTGATTGCGATGATGCGTCTGAACTAAATATATTAGGTTCTGTTGTATCAATGAAAACGGACGTTTTAACATAAACTAATAGGTTTAAAATTATATAATGTTGTAATTAAATTGCCGTTATTTTACCTAGAGGTGCTTATTTATTTTTATAAGAATATAATATGACGTGCTTTTGGGACGGAATAATATCATCTCTTAATAAAGATGATCTTGATATATTGGGTTTGTTTGAAATACCCAAACCTGCAAAACTTGCAACAAGACTTAAACAACTTAATAGGAAAACACCAAGTATTTATTGGGAATCAAAACCATTACATTTCAATGAGATTGAAGAAAACTATATTCATGTAAAAGATTTCGCACATCAAAGTATACATAATGGCTATCTCTGTTCTATTTGTGACCCATTTTTATGTTTAATTTGCCAAATATTAAAAGTTAATATTAACCATACATATTTGACTCATACAGTTCATTACACTATTAAGAATGCCAGGAAAACCTTTCATTATAGCTCAAATAGAGGTCATTTTTGGAAACAAAAATAAAATAATTAAAGATTACTTAAAGAACCAAAAAGTATTTAAAGTTTTGATACCATATTAAGCTATACAAAATGCAAACTAAAATACTTCATATGATGGAAGATAAAATTATGGGCCATGTAGGTCTTTATACTATGTGGACAATGTTCTTTATTTCAAATCTTGCTGTTCTGGCAGAAGACGATACTCAGGGCGCAAGCAGAGATTTTAATATTATTGCTAATGGATTAACGGTGCTTTATGTTAGTGCTTCAAATCTTAATATGATTTACGGAAACGGACTTCCTTCTACCATGATGATGACTATTGGACCCATCCATCAATACTTGTTTTGGATGCTCTTTGTATATTATGGGGGAAGCGATGTCCTTGGAAGTCATCCGGTTGGAGTATACAATTGGGTAAGTCTTTTTGTAGTAGGTATGTTTACTTCTGATATGGTTATTAAAAGCTGGGTCCTAAACATTGACCCACAAAAATATAAAGATTATGTTGTTGAAAAATGTGGTGGTGATGAACAACCTGTTCTTGAAGACGTAAAAGTAGAAGAAGGTCACCAAAAAGTAGCTGCCAAATTTACTTTTAAAGAAGGTAAACTAAAAGAATTTATGACCATGATGCAGGATCCTAATACTGGACTAAGTGTTACCCAAGGTTCAGAAGGTTACATTGATATTGAAGTTCTAGTTGACCAAGATCATCCTGATGTTCTTGTATTGGCTCAAAAATGGAAAACAAAAGAAAATCATCAAGCTTATGTTCAAATGAGAAAAGACAGTGGTATGTTTGATAAATTGACTGAAATGTTGGAAGTTGAGCCTGAAATCAGGTATGTTAAAAGCGCTGTTTAAGGCTATTAAATTAACTAAGTAATTAAATAATTTCATTGAAATTAATTAAATATCTAATGTATATGCCAAAAGCGATATTCTACTATCAAACATTTTATGATAGTAACAAAGATTTTATATCAATTAAACCTGTTATATATGAAGGTTCTCCTATAACTCATATTCACTTATCTTCAATTCATTTTGGTTTTAATAAAGACTCTTCAAGATATATACATATTAATAACAGAACACCAGATAATTCATACTTTGATAAAGTATGGGATGACCTAAAACTTGCTAAATCAAAAGGTATTAAAATTATTGCTATGATTGGTGGAGCAGGAGGTGGATACAGCACTTTATTTAGTGATTTTAAACACTTTTATCCTATTCTTAGAGACTTTCTTAAAAAATATGACATAATAGACGGAGTTGATTTAGATATAGAAGAATCATGTGCATTGGGTGATATAAAAGATTTAATCAATAATATAGTTAGTAA
>Ga0228669_1001078_pt1 | contig 11766 bp, 11 predicted proteins | sample 84DmetaG_FD_182700 | JGI IMG/M metagenome (GOLD analysis project Ga0228669, IMG submission 182700) | Seawater microbial communities from Monterey Bay, California, United States - 84D | ecosystem: Environmental > Aquatic > Marine > Coastal | place: USA: California | collected 2016-10-11 | reverse complement strand
CAGTGTTTTCACTGTGTTGGATTTGTTCGAACAACTGGTTGACCATGCGTAGGTGCAACTCGATTTCGTCGGACTTTGTATTGACGAAATAGCGATCGGGTAGGCGGCTGAAGTGTGCTTCGATCTCATCGTTGGCCACACCTTCGATGGTACGCGCGAGTATCTTCTGGAAGCGTCGTTCCTTAAGCTCTAGGTGTTTGCGATGTAGGATGTCCTTGTCTTGGAATTGCTCCAGCGTTCGCTTGTAGAGCGTGCGGTGCATCGTGTCTTTGTAGTCATTCCACAGGGTAGGAGCCGTGCCTCGTGCATCGCAGTACGTATGCACATAGAGGAGGCGCAGCTTTTCTGGATCTTCGATAAATTCAGAGAATGAGTGAGCAGTTTCTGGATCATCTAAATCGAAGCGTTGCCAGATGCGTGACATGGCCAAATGATGGCGAATGATGAAGAGAACTTGTTCTTGCTGCTCTTGGGAGATATCGAATCGGTCCAGAATCGGTTGCGCAATACGCACTCCATTCACGTCGTGGCCTTTGACCCCTTCGGACTTTCCGATATCGTGCAGTAGCAGTATGAGGTAAAGCAGTAGCGGGTCGTCGGTTTTGCGTATTTCTCGCTCGTACGCGCCGTCGATATCAGAGTCTTTATTGAAGACTTCATCCAGATGTTTGATTGTTCGCAGCACGTGTTCGTCTGCAGTATAGCGATGGTAGTATTCGTGTTGCACCATGCAGGTGAGTTGTCCGAATTCTGGAAGATAGCGACCCAGTACGCCGAGGTCATGCATCAGCTCCAAAATAGGATAGACTTCCCCGGGGTAACGTAGAATGGAGCAGAAGCTTTTCGCGGCTGAAGGGTGATTGATGATGGAGTGATCAATCAATGGCAGCGATCTGGAGATGCGAAACTTTAGGTCGGGGTGCAGTTTGGCGCCAAATTGTTGCATCAGGTGAAAGATGCGGATTAGGCGCAAAGGATCCTCGGTGAAGACCGATTTCTTTTCTGGCAAGAGTACCTTGTCTTGCAGCACAAAGCCATCCACGCGTTTTAGTGGTAGATGCTGATGGGCGCGCAGAGCTTCGCGAAAAGTAATGCGCTGCGAGCTGCGCGGATCGCTTTCACTGGATAGGGCGAGTCGCTCTTTGAGTAGCTCACTGATGTGGTAGATGGTACGCGCAGCGGTGTAATAATCTTTCATGAACGCCTCGACGCGTTCAAAAACATCCTTCTGCGGGTAGCCTAAGCCTTCGGCGATGGTGGGTTGCTGCTCCAGGTCGAGCTTGTCAGTGGGACGTCGGTTCTGCAGATGCAGCTCGGTGCGTGTGCGTAAGAGAAAGTCGTAGGCAGCCTCCATTTCGTCGCGGAGGTGACGACGCAGAAGCTTGGCTTGGTTGATCTCTTTGAATGAGCCGTAGCCGAATTTGATATTAGCCATCCAGAGGATATTTTGATAGTCACGAAGTCCACCGACGCCGTTTTTAATATCCGGCTCTTGTAGGTAGACCGTTTTACCAAACTTTGCATGCCGCTCGCGCTCATCGGCTAGGCGTTGCTCAATATATGCTTTGGAATGCTCCTTTTTACAATAAGCCGAGAAGCGCGTTTGCATGTCGACATATAGCGGTTCAGAACCACAGATAATACGTGACTCAAGGATCGCGTTTTTGGATTGAATCTCACTTTTGGCCTCTTCGATCGCTTCTTTCGCATTGCGAGATGCGTGCCCCACTTTCCAACCTAGATCCCAGAGTGGGTAGAGGATTTCTTCAGCCAGCACTTCTTGGAATTTTGCAAAATTCTTCCCTGAAATTTTCTCCGGGTAGAGAAACATAATGTCGATGTCACTATGCGGGTTGAGTTCACGGCGGCCGTAACCGCCGGTGGCGAGGATCGCCATTTTACATGGCAGCGAGCCGTGTTCAGTCGCGTAGAGGTCTAGCGCGGCGAGAAACAGATTCTCAATCACGACATCGACCATCGCAGCACGTGCTTGGCAGACTTCTTGCCCTGAATCGCCATTCTGGTGGTGCCGCTTGAGCATCTCGTTCTCAAGCTGAATGTAGCGCTTGTAAGCAGGCAGTTGCTTATTACGGGAAACACCGGGATCAAACACTAGACGCTTTTGGGCGTGTTTGTGGAGGCGTCGAAAGACCGGGTTTTCTTGGATAGGCATAAAGCGTCGAAAGTAAGGCGTCGAAAGTATGTGTGCAGATCGTCCCGCGCTGCATAGCAACCCCATTTTTCGGGTGTCCGTCAAGCGACTTTGCGTTGTGGATCGTTTGAAATCAGCAAGATCGGACTATTTAGGTGTGAATAAAGTCCCTTTCTTTTTGACGAGGCTGGCATATTAGCTACTGCTTCATCTCCGCAATATCGCAGAAACCTTAAATTAAACAATACTATGCAAATCGCAGACGGCACAGTAGTCGCTATGGACTACGCCCTTAAAGACGACGAAGGCACTTTGATTGATCAGTCTCAGCCAGGTCAACCACTCGTATACCTTCATGGTCATCGAAATATTATTCCAGGTCTTGAAGCTGCCCTTGTGGGTAAGGCTGCAGGCGATACCGCAGAAGTCCGCGTCGATCCAGCAGATGGATATGGCGAGCCTAATCCAGCGCTTGAGCAAGTGGTGCCGCGTGAACGCTTTCAAGGCGTTGAAGATCTACAGGTGGGCATGCAGTTTCAGGCAAATACTGAACAGGGCCCCGTGTCAGTTCGCATTGTAAAGATCGAAGAGGACGACGTAACAGTCGATGGCAACCACCCGCTCGCTGGTAAGCATCTCAATTTTAACGTGACTATCCAAGAGGTGCGCGCTGCGACCGAAGAAGAAATCGCGAACGGTCACCTGAATCAAGGCGGCGGTTGCTGCGGCGGGGAAGGCAAGGAAGGCGACGGCTGCTGCAATGACGAGCCACAGGCTGAAGGCGGAGAATGCTGCAGCTCCGAGTCGCAGGACGAAGCGCAAGGCGGCGGCTGCTGCTCTAACTAAGCGACTGCCTCTCGATCGCGAATCGCTAAAGTTTCTAAAGCCTCCGTTTGTCGCGGAGGCTTTTTTGCGGTTAGTCGATTCGCGGGGGAAATCTGTTGGGAGGGTCGACCTCCGTGTCGACCGCGGGTACTTTGGAAATCACATGATAATCCGAGATGCCCCAAGAGCGGATAATCCTGTCAGACGCTCCCGCATCGGCAGCGGACCCAGATTATGGATTAAGCTGGGGATGTGCGGTTGTCTCTCACAAAGCGCGCTAAGTTATAGGAGCTTAACGGTTACGTTTTGCAGAAAATCTCGTCCGATTATAAATGGGCGACTTTTTTTGAGTATTTCCCCGATCACGGGCCTTGGCCTTTGTGAGCTCAGTGAGCTTTGTGAGAGATTGATTCTGTCATCAGTATGGGCAGTTCTATTGCATAAAGCCGGGGGCGTGTTCACTCCGCGCCCCTGCGCCTTGTAGGTTCCCCCATGATGTTAAATCAGCTTTTTGAGTCCTGGCGAGAATGGGTCGAAGTTACTGAAAACGAAGCGAGCTTTTTTGTCGCCAGTTGATTCGCGGAATAGGTATGGATGCTTAAGCGGATGATGTACCCACTCAGCCAAGGCCCTCTATAACGCTTGTTTCGAAATGCTTTATTTTCGATTGCACGAATTCCTGAAGGTCGAGCGTATCGTCTTCGGCGAGTGGTGTCAGATCCATCGCAAACCATAGTTCGTTGATACGATCGACATCGTGTGAATTATAAAAAGTGGCGTTGGCTTTGCGGCGTCCCATCACTGCTTCGCCGTAGTTTTTACCGCCAGCGATTTGTGAGTCGAAGCAGGCGTTAAGTGTTTCCGCCAGCTTGGTATTACCGCTTACATCAAGGGCTATTTTTTCGTCGTCGCACATCCAGTCAAGGTCGCGCCAGACTTCACAGCCATACACTTTCTTAGGGCGTGAGAAGGGTGGTATACGGCGTACCGCTTCGAGCGTAGCGAGGCAGACCGCGATGTGGCTGGCATGTTTGTCTGCTGGGTTGTGTGTGTAGAGAATTTCAGGCTGAGTTTGCAGCAAAATGAGCTCTAGCTGATCGACCAGTGCTGTGCGCTGTTGGGTATCTTTAATGGTCGCACTGGAAAGACCGAGTTGATTGACAAAGCTGTACTGGCCAATTTCTGCAGCGCGACGTTGTTCTTCCAGCCGCAGTGCCTGCATCTGCTCATCACTGTGGTTGGCGTATTTACCCGCGCGTGAACTGCCAGCGCCATCGGTACAGGTGATTCCGCCAAACCAAAGAGTGTCATCGTTGTAGCAAGAGTTGATGCCGTGAAAGGCCATGAACTCAAGGTCATCCTGATGCGCGCCGATTGCGAGGTGTGAGCAGCGTGCATAGGCTTCGGGTGTCACTACGCCATCAGGTATATAAAGATCGGAAAAGGAGTTGCTTGTTTGTGCCATGATTGGGGTGCGCCTATATGCGGATTACTTCAGCCAGGTTTTCCAGCTTTCGCGGTAGTGTTCGACGTTGCGCCAGTCGATGATCTGGGGGGCGCTCTGTTGTGTCGTCGTCTCGGGTAGTTTATCGTTGTGCAGCATATTGACCAGCGCGGTCATACTGGCGGTGCCCCAATTGTAATAGGGGTGTACGATCATCGCGTTGACATAGCCTTGGTCGATGTAGATGAAGGCGGAAGGCGAAGACTGAATGGCTACGCAGGGAAACTCCCTCGGCTTCCATGGTAGCGCGGGCATCCCGAGCAGTGGCCAGTCGCCGAGAAAGAGCCACCCCTGGATCAGGTCGTTGCGGTCAGCTTCCTGAGCCGCGCGAATGGCTTGAATGGCAGATTGATAATCGGGCGCGCAGCGAACGACTTTTTCGATCCGGCGATAGCCTAACGCGGTGCGTGCACCTTTGAGGCGATCCTGCATGCTAGCGTTGGGGTTCTCGTTGATGAGAATGGCGACGCGACCCCTGGATGGGAGTTCTTTGAGCAGTGCTTTCGCGGCGAGGCTTCCTGCTTTGACTTCGTCGGCAACGAACGCCGCAAGGGGCTCAATGTTATCGATCTGATGTTCAAAAAAGACGATTTGTTGGTCTTGCTCGAGAGCAAATTCAATTGAGGGGCGCAGGGTTTCTGGTTCGGCGGGGCTGATGATCAAGCCATCGGCGTTTTCGATGAAGAGCCCTGCGAGGGATGCGGGTTGGCTGCCGCCTTGCTCTAGGTTGGGTGTGAAAACTAGCAGTTCAATGTCGATCGAGTATTGCTCACTTAGTTTGCGGGCTGCGTCTAGTGCTCCGAGGTGAGTGGCTTGGTAGATGGCGTCGCCTTGGTCGCGGCCGACGATGCCGATCCGATACTCACCGAGGAGTTCACGGTTTTGGGCGTGAGCGTCTGATGCTGAGAGTAGGAGTACAATAAGAGTAAGGCTGGATGCAAGGCGATCAATCATGACAAATTAGTAGCAGATTGAACTGTTCAGTGACGTTAATAAACGTTAATCTTATGGAATATAGGATGATGGTTGTGTTGCGGTTCAGACGGGAAATCGGGATGAGTAATTGTATTGACTGAGACACAAAAAACGGACGCCGCATGCACGGCATCCGTTGGGATGATTCACGGTGATTGATGGTCGCGCAACGATTTAGAATGCCATTTGCCAGCCGATGGTAACGATGGAGTCAGTCTCGAGTTGATAGCCATTGAGATCTTGCCAGAGTGGGAGGCGCAGGTCGATCGCGATACGCTGGCCCTTAAGAGTTCCAGTGGGAGCATAGAAGTTAAGGCCGAAGATCGCTTCGATGCGCTCGCCGCCGTAGTTGCTGTTGAAAGCAGTGGTTACGGATTGTCCGTTTGGGCCTGCAGTACCGACATTATCTTGGCTGCCTTTGAGCTTGCGAGTGTAAGTATAATTAAGCCCGGAGTTGACTGCGACCCACTCGTTGAGGTTGAAGCCGGCCCATGTGGTCGCGCCAAAAGAATCGCCGAGACGATAGCCGTTGTCGTTCTCACTTTCGAGGCGGATCACTGCATTGGCTTGTGCGCCGTAGTACCAACGTTCGAACTGCTGCACGTAAGTCAGTGACGGCAGTAGGTCGTAAGTGCCCGAGCCGAGTTGCATCGGTGCGGGTAACTGTTGGTTGGCCGCGCCGCCCATCTTAGGCGTCTTGTCTTTCTTATCGATTGAGCCTGTCGGTACGCTTAGGCTGAGACCTACGTGTGCCTTGCGGTTACCCTCGAGGTAGAAACGATACAGGCCGCCGAGTTTGAGGTCGCCGATGCCGCTGGTCTTGGCGGTGAATGTCCGATCGCCGTTGTTGATCATGTTGGCTCCCATCTGGGAATAGATCTTATGATCCATTTCAGTCTCAATGTAGTTCGCCATAAGCATCAGCGTGAGTGTGTCAGTGGGCGCGTACATGAGCCCGAGCATATGCATGTCCATGGACATCGATTCGGGGCTGACGCTGTAGCCTTCGGCAAAGACGTCGCTGGCGGAGACGCGGTCAGTGCCGTTACGCATGCCATCCATATCCATGCGCATGAACCGGTAGGAGGCCATCCAGCCACCATTGGCGTGTGTATGATCCCCCATCACGGAGATCGGCGCATGGTCGTCGGGGCGACCGACGTAGTTTTCGTCGGTGGCGCAGCAACTAAATGTGGGTGCGGCTTGGGCGACGCTGGCGGCCGCAGTGAGTGTTGAGAGAAGAACTGTGTTGTGTATAAATGTATTCATAATGTTGCTCGTTGAGCGTGGTTTGTTTGCAGGGCGGCAGCATGGCGATGCCGAATGCAGTGGGATGACCGTAGGGCTCGAGCTGGCTCGGTACCGTACATGATCGGAGGCGCTTTGCGCACAATGCCTAATATTTTTTTAAGATTGCCGGTTAGGCGCGTCGTGGTGGCGGGGTCGGCACATCTTGATGCCGAGTCGCTGCGCTTTGCTCCGTGGTGCGGCCCTTGGGCGCAATCCAACATTTGGGCGCAGCGTTGAAGTGCTCCGCCTGGCCAAGCAAAAGTTTCAAGCCCTTGATCTCGGTCGGCTCTTTGTTAGGGGCGCTTTCCTGTTCCGCGGTATCGACTGCTGTAATGATTTTACACAGTTCGCAGGGGCGCTCGCCGCCAAACGTTTCGACGAAGGCTTGCTCAATGCTGCTTTCCTGAGAGTAGTTCGCCACCATCCAACTCCATGCTCCTAGTTGCAGCAGTAACTGTGGGCCAGTAAGTAGCCAACAGCAGCAAAGCAGCAGCACGAGTCTGAAGAATTGCCGAAATACTGAGAGGCAGCGGTGCATGATCATTGTGGCAGATGCCCGTTCGCTAGGCATTTAGGGTCGGACGCAAGCTTAGTGGTCCAGTGTGTATTCGAGAGTCTCGCCATCGTGGAAAATGGTCACGTGGTTTTGACCATCATCCTGTTGCGTGGCTTCGGTGCGACCGATGATTTGTGCGGGAATGCCGAAGGCTTCGCTTTTAGCGATGATGCCGGCTGCGGCGTCAGGCTCACAGTAGATTTCCATGCGGTGGCCCATGTTATAAACGCGGAACATCTCTTCGGTGCTGGTGCCGCTGGCTGTTTGAATGGCTTTGAAAATCGGTGGGACCGGTAGGAAGTTGTCCTTAATGTGATGCACACCAGTGCCGAAGCGGATGCACTTGGTTTGGCCGCCGCCGGAGCAATGAACCATGCCGTAAATATTGTTTCGGTCTTCGGCCAGCAGTTGCTTGATGATCGGGGCGTAGGTACGGGTCGGGCTCATGATCGCGTCGCCGATTGTCATGCTGGAGTCGGGGAGCATGTCGGTCAGTTTGTAAGGCCCGCAGTAAAGGTATTGTTTGTCGGTCGTGGAATCGACGGTCTCAGGATATTTCTCGAGGTAATACGAACAGAGTAAATCGTGGCGGGCACTGGTCAGTCCGTTGCTGCCGATGCCCGAATTCTCAAAGCTTTCATAAGTGGCTTGACCGGCAGACGCGAGGCCGACGATAGCCAGCCCGGGCTTGATCGAGGCATTGTCGACGACGTCTTTGCGATCCATGACCACGACTGCGCAGGAGTCGACGGTGACGGTGCCCGTAAGATCGCCGACGTCGGCAGTTTCACCGCCGCCGCTATGCACACCGACACCATAGTCGCGTAGCGTGCCAAGGAAGTCTTCGGTGCCAGAAATAAGCTGAGCAAGCGCTTCGCCCGGGATCGCGCGGGCGTTACGGTTGACCGTGCTGGAGATCAAGATGCCGTCGACTGCACCAACGCAGAGCAAGTCGTCGATGTTCATGACCAAACTGTCTTGCGCAGTTTTACGAAAGCTGGTCGGGTCGCCCGTCTCTTTATAGTGTAGGTAGGCGAGTGTAGACTTAGTGCCCGAGCCGTCGGAGTGAATGATGTTACACTTGTCAGGGTTGCCAGTAAGAACGTCGGCGCCAATCTTGCAGAAGGCCCCAGGAAAGACGCCACGATCGAGCTTATCCACAACTGCGTGGACTTCGGATTTAGAAGAGGAGACGCCTCGTTGGGCGTAGCGATCAGATGAGTTGCTCATGGTAATTATGGGAAAAAGATGAACCGTTAATTTACGTTAATGAACGTTAATTTTTTTAATGACTGCAAATATGTGGATTGGAAAGATACTGGAGTAGTGACCATGCGGAGCTATCATGAGTTTAGGGTGACTTTGCGCCACTCTAAACTTGGATGCTTGAAATTGATGATCAGGCCAGTGGTTTTGCGTAGTCCGCAACCAATCTCGCTGTGGACATTCATGGCGGCTGCAATCACCTTATAAATCAATTCGTTTAGCGCGTTCTCATGCATTTAGATTAACGTAAATTAACGTAAATTAACGGTTCAAATAATCACTGGTTGCGGTGCTTCTAGCTTGGCTATTTCGGCCATGATGCGGCGTGAGGCTTCGAGGTAGCGCTCGGGGTGGTCTTTACCGGGGTCGATTTCCGCTAGGCTCATTGGTTTGCCGTAGGCGATGTGGATCGAGCCGCCGAGTGTTGGCAGCTTATGGTTGCGCCCGAATACTTCGAAGGTGCCAAAGATGCGTGTCGGTACCACCGTCGCTTTGGACTTGCAGGCGATCATGCCCGCACCGGGCTTGGGTTCCGCGAGCTTGCCGTCGATGGAGCGGGTGCCTTCTGGGTACATCGCAACTGCGCCCTTATTTTTGAGTGCCTTAAAAATGGCTTTGAGTGATTTGACGTCAGCGTTGTTACGGGCGACCGGAATGGTGTCGAGTTTGTGTAGCGCTTTGCCGAAGAGTCCCTTGTAGAGAGTATCGCGGGCGAAATAGTTGAATGGCCGCTGCACTTGACAGCCGATTGCTGGAGGGTCGTAAAAGCTAATGTGATTGGCGGCGAAGATCGCGCTGCCGGTCAGTGGCACATGCTGTATGCCCGAGGTTGAAAAATCGTAAAATGTGCTAAAAAACCAGTCCGCGATGACGCGGACGCATTCGTAAAAAGGCGGGATGAGTGGACGTGATTGTGACATTGAGCGGAGTGTAGAATGACGAATGCAGATGGGCTAAGTTAGAAGTTCTGCCTGATTTTGAACCGTTAATGGACAGGAATGTTTGTGAATGCAATCCATACGGGCGGCGATTCTGTATGAACTGTGCCGCTGTGGATTCAAACTAAGCTCCAGTAATCAGGCCGCAGATATGATCGACCACCGCGTCAAGCGACAGAGGTCCAGTATCGACGCGAATGGCACCTGCAGGGCAAACCAACGGTGCCGTTTTCCGCTGACTGTCTCGCTTGTCGCGCTCGGCGATGGAGTCGGTCTGGCCGTCTTTCGCGCGGCGGGCAGCCCGAGTGGCTTCATCGGCAAATAAGAAAAAGCGATGCTCGGCGGTGGGAAAAATAATGGAGCCGATGTCGCGGCCCTCCATGATCAGTCCGTTAAATCCAGGATGTTCACGGGCGACATCTGCCTGACTGCGTTGGTAGTTAAACAGGAATTCACGGACAGATTCAATCGCGGCAAATTTTGAGACATTGCTGTTCACTTCCGGTGAACGAATTTCAGCGTCAGCCGGCACGTGGCCATTGATACTCAGCAGTGCGCTGCGGCCTTTGATCGTGGTGTCGAGCTGCAGTGCTGCCAAGAGCGCTGGAATGGCTTCGGGGGACCCTGGATCTGCGCCGGCATTTAGCAATGCATAAGCCAGTGTGCGGTAGTGAGCGCCGGTATCGACGTGCATGAGGCCGAGGCGTTCAGCGATTGCACGTGAGGTGGAAGACTTACCGGTAGCGGCCCCGCCGTCGACGGCGATGATTTTAAATTCGGAACTGGCTGACATGAATGCTACGAAAGGCTGAAGCTAAAATGGTAAAGGTTAGGCTAGCGGCGTAATGCGCCGCGTTGAGTGATACTACTGTTGAATCAAATGCACGTCGCGCTGAGGAAACGGGATGGTGATTTTTGCGGCTTCCAGTGCGCGGAAGACTGCCATGTTGACTGCGTAGCGGGTACGATGATATGTGCGGGTCGGAATCCAGACACGATAACCGATATTGATAGAGGAGTCGCCAAAGTCCTCGATGCCGACGTCCGGCATGCGTTCGGGGGCGATTCCCTCGACTGTCTGAATCGCTGCGGCGATGCATTCGATCGCCACTTCAGGGTCGGCGCTGTAGTCGATTCCTACTACAGCTTCGACGATACTGTAGTCGTAAGAGTTCGTGAAAATTTCGCCGAGTACGTTGCGATTTGGAATCGTGATACGTTCTTCGTCTTCATTGAGTAGTTGGGTATTACCTAGATTCACGCAGTCGATTTGCCCAGTCAATCCGTTGATGGTGAGGGTATCACCTACTTTAAAGGGGCGGGTAATGATGAGTACGACGCCGGCACCATAGTTGGATACGGGGCCTTGCACGGCGAGACTGAGGCCGAAGGCACTGGCACCTAACAGTGCAATAAACGGAGTGATCTCGATATTGAGCTTACTCAACGCCATAATGGTGGCGAATGCGATGATGATGACCTTGGCAAATCCTGCAAAAAAACGGGCGAGTGTGATGTCGATCCGACGCTTATCGCAAAGCTTTAGGATAAATTTGGCGAGGCTCTTGGAGAGCCAGACTCCGAGGGCGATAATTAAAATCGCAACCAGCAGTGCAACCCCAGATTCTGCGAGCCAAGCGATGAGCTTGTTTTTGAATGCATCCAGCTGCTGTAGTTCTTGGTCGATCATGACTCCATCAAGGCTTAAAACTCGACTCACGGAAAGTCTGAAATGCCAAGAGAGGCTCGTTGCGCTGTGAGCGGGGTGACTTCAAGATCTGTTTGGGCATTGAGATTGCCCGCGCAAGCTAATCTTCCAAGCCCGACCACCAGTCTTCTGAGTTTCGCAAGTCCTCGGGTGTTTTGCCAGATTCGCGCAGTTCGCGCAGGCTTAGGGAACGGTGGCGCTTGGCGAGGCGTCGCCCGCTAGTATCGCAGAGTAAGGGAGTGTGGTAAAATTGCGGTGCCTGCAGGCCAAGCGCTTCGTAGATGAGCAGTTGTCGGGCGGTAGAAATCAGTAAGTCTTCGCCGCGCACGACTTCGGTAATGTCCATCGCGGCATCGTCGACGACGACTGCCAATTCGTATGCTGGTTGCCCATCCTTACGCCAGACTAGAAAATCACCAAAGTCCCTTAGGCAGTTGAAGGCGCAGGGACCCAAGCAGCCATCGTCAAACTCGATTTTGCGATCGCTCGGTACGCGGAAGCGCCAGTTAGATGCGCCTGGCTCTGTGGCGGTTGTGCCAGTGCCGATCGGTG
>Ga0228669_1001075_pt1 | contig 11783 bp, 9 predicted proteins | sample 84DmetaG_FD_182700 | JGI IMG/M metagenome (GOLD analysis project Ga0228669, IMG submission 182700) | Seawater microbial communities from Monterey Bay, California, United States - 84D | ecosystem: Environmental > Aquatic > Marine > Coastal | place: USA: California | collected 2016-10-11 | reverse complement strand
CAATGATGGAAGCATAATTTTATTAAAAAAAATTTAACATAAAATAAAAAAACCATCAATAATGATGGTTTTTTTTTATAGGTTAAGTTTAGTTTTATCTTCTTTCTCTTCGTTTTCTTCCAAATCCAGAAGGTCTTCTGTCACTACTAGAATTCCTATCTGGTCTATCTCCACCGGCTCTTGAAGAACTTCTGCTTCGATCACTTCCTTCACTACGTCTTCCAGTAGATGATTTTTCAGAATTTCTTCGTCTACCAAACCCCCCATCTTTTTTTCCGAAAGATTTTCTACCACGTCTTCCTCCGCCACCGCCGCGTTCTTTTTTAGTAATTTCAATATTTACACCTCTACCACTAAATTCTGGTTGATTGTTAGAAAAAGTACTTAATGTTTCTTCTTCAAATTTCTTGTCTATTTCAAAGAAAGAGAAGGTATCTAAAATATCAATGGCTCCTATTTCTATATTATCTGTAATTTTTTGATCATTAATTAAACCAATTAATTTTGCAGGATTTAAGCTGTCCTTTCTTCCAATATTTATAAAGAATCGAGTCATGTTTTCATTTGATCCTCGACCATTTCTTCCGCTATCTTTAGATGATAAATCATTCAGATCTCTTGCATTTTCATAATAGGATAGAAAAGAATTAAATTCTAAAGAAACAAATTTTTGAATTAATTCTTCTCTAGATAAACCCTCTAGTTTTTCATATATACTAGGAAGAAAGTTTTCAATTTCACTTTCTTTCACCTCTATACTATTTACTTTATCAATTAAATGCATTAATTGATTTTGGCAAATTTCTTTTCCGCTTGGTACTTTTGAATGAACAAATTTCTTTTTAATAATTCTTTCTATAGCGCCAACTCTTCCTTTCTCTTTGTTACTAACTAATGCAATGGAAATACCAGATTTCCCAGCCCTACCAGTTCTACCACTTCTGTGCGTATAATTCTCTATTTGATCTGGTAATTTATGATTGATAACATGTGTAAGGCTATTTACATCTAAACCTCTCGCAGCCACATCTGTAGCGACTAATATTTGTACGGTTTTTTTTCTAAATTTACCCATAACAGAATCTCTTTGAGCCTGAGATAGTTCTCCATGAAGTGCATCAGCATTATATCCATCTTTTATTAAATTATCTGCAACTTCTTGAGTTTCACGTCTAGTTCTACAGAAAATTATTGCATAAATATCAGGATTTAAGTCTGCTATTCTTTTTAGAGCTTGATAGCGTGTTCTTTCTGAAACTAAATAATATTCATGGCTTACGTTATCTGAACCTGTGTTTTTTTGACCAGAAGTTATTTCAACAGGTTTAGTCATATAATTTTTTGCTATGGCTTCAACTTCTCTAGGAAAGGTAGCAGAAAATAATAAAGTTTGTTTAGTTTCAGGTGTAGCTTCTAAGACTTTATCCAATTCATCTTTAAATCCCATATTAAGCATTTCATCAGCTTCATCGAGAACTAACCATTCTATATTGCCAAGTTTTAGAGCTCTTCTGTTTATTAAATCTACAGTTCTTCCTGGTGTACCAACAACAATTTGCGCTCCTTTTTTGAGGCCTCTAATTTGTTCTTCAATATTTGCTCCACCATAAACAGTTACTACTTTTATGTTGGGCATGTATTTGGAAAATTCTTTTATATTGTTTCCTATTTGAACAGCTAGCTCACGGGTAGGAGATAAAATAATTGCTTGGGTATTTTTACTGTTTTCATCTGCTAATTGTAAAATTGGCAAACTAAAAGCAGCAGTTTTTCCAGTTCCTGTTTGTGCAAATGCTTTTAAATCGTCTGTTGAAGATATAATTTGAGGAATTGCTTTCTCTTGAATAACAGTAGGTTTTTCATATCCTAAATCTGTTAATGCTTTGTTGATAGGTTCTTTTAAACCTAATTCTAAGAATGTTGACATACTGTGTTTTTATAGATCCACAGACGCCCACCTGTAAATCCTAATTTATATTACGACTTGATTTTTAAGAAAACACTAGGTTTCAATTAAAAATCGTGCAAATGTACTATAAATAAAATAGAAAAAATATCAGTTGAAATTTAGTTTTTTGCTAAATCGTCTATTTGTTTAAAAATTTTTCTCGAAGATAGAGAAGCGAAGGAGTTAACAACAATTCCCTTTTTATTTATTAAAATAGTTCTAGGTATTTGACTAGTTAAAAAAGTATTTGCTTTACTTGTTGGTTCTAAATAATATTGAGATTTTATATCTAACTTATAAATTCTGTCTTTGTAGTCTCCCTTAATTTTTACCCCTATGAATTTTACATTTGGATATTTCTCTGAAAAATATTGAATTCTCTTAGCTATATAATCTTTGCCTATATACTCGGGATTCCAAAAGTACAAGACACTTTTTTCGTTTTTGATAAGTTTATTTACAGATCTTTGAGTTTTGTTATAATCTGTTATGATAAAGTCTTCTAATAATGAATCTTCTTTAATTTTTTGGACGTCTATTGTCAGGTTAGCTACTAAATTTTTATCAGTTGGATTCGTGTTGAATTTAAGGAAGGTATCAACTGTGTTTTTGTGAATAATATTTGAGGAGTTCCAATAAAAATGTCTAATAAAAGTTTTCCTCAGCATAGAGTTTTTTAGATTCACGTCATTTAATTCTGTTGATATTGTATTTAAAAGTTTAACTGTAAATTCATTAGAATTGATATCGTACCCTAGTGAATTTACTATGTTGTACATGTGGTTTTGAACGTATTCTCTATAGGCATAGAAATACATCAAGGAATCATTATCAAGTGAAATGTGTTCTCTGTGTTTGTAAAAGTAATTGCTGATATCTAAATTTTCACTATTTTTTGCTTCACCTGAGCGAACTAAAGGATAATTTTCAATTTTGCTGTACAAAGGATAGGTTAATGCAATCTTAAAAATATTTTTAAACTTATCTGATTCTTCAGGATGCTTGCTAACATAGTCGTCATATCTATCTAATTTGACTTTTTCAGCTTGTATAATTTTTGAATTAAATTCAGATGGAGAAAGATCATAATATTTGTAAAAAACTTTTCTATCCTTCTCGGATTCTAAAAAACTATCAATTAATAAATTATTTCTTTCGGCTCCAACGCCACTAAACACAAGTGTTTCATCAAACTTCCATGTATTTAATCTAATTAAGAGACTGTCTTTAGGATTAAGATAAATATACTGTTCTTCATCTCCGTGTTTAAAATTATAAAGACCTTCATGTAAAGAAAGTATCTCACCGAGGAAAGAATTATTATTATCTAAAAAGAATGTATCTAGAAGAATTTCATTTTTGTAAAGAACAACATAATCACTTTTAGGATTTATTATTTTTCCACCAAAGTAAGTGCTTTTACAGGGTGCTTTTGTATTACAACCTATTACAAACATTGATAAAAACCCTATAATCAGAATTTTTAATTTAAAGTTATTTATTACCCTCCACATGACATACAAAAATACACATCTATTTAAGGCAAGCTTGTTAATAGCTTGTTAAAAGAGAAAAGTTAAAATTATTTTATGGTAAAAGAAAAATAACAGTTTAAACTAGATATCAATAAAAATCTTTTTTAATTTAAAAATTAATCATTTATAATTTTAATTCAAATCCTAAATCTATTTAGTATTTTTGCAGAAATTTTTAAAAAAAACTATAAATGTTATCAGTTTCAAATTTATCTGTTCAGTTTGGGAAACGAGTTTTGTTTGATGAAGTAAATACAAAATTTCTCCATGGAAATTGCTATGGTATTATTGGTGCTAATGGAGCTGGTAAATCTACTTTTTTAAAAATTATTTCTGGCAAAATGGACCCAACCTCTGGTCATGTATCCCTCGAAACAGGAAAAAGAATGTCAGTTTTAACTCAAGACCACTATGCTTTTGATGACTTTCCTGTATTGGAAACAGTCGTGATGGGAAATAAAGATTTATTTGCTATTAAGTCTGAAATCGATTCACTGTATGCTGACTACACAGATGAAAATGCTGATAAGATAGGAGAGTTACAAGTTAAGTTTGAGGAAATGAATGGTTGGAATGCAGATTCTGACGCTGCAGCTATGCTCTCAAATTTAGGAATAAAGGAAGAACATCATTACACTCTAATGAGTGAACTCGATGGAAAACAAAAGGTTCGTGTCTTAATAGCTCAAGCACTTTTTGGTAATCCAGATGTTTTAATCATGGATGAACCTACCAATGATTTAGACTTTGAAACTATCGCTTGGTTAGAAAACTTTTTGGCAAATTTTGATAATACAGTAATTGTTGTTTCACATGATCGACACTTTTTAGATGCTGTTTGTACTCATATCTCTGATATAGATTTTGGAAAAATTAATCATTTTTCTGGAAATTATACATTTTGGTATGAATCCTCTCAACTTGCCGCAAAACAAAGGGCACAACAAAATAAAAAAGCAGAAGATAAAAAGAAAGAACTTGAAGATTTTATTAGACGCTTTTCAGCAAATGTTGCAAAATCTAAACAAGCAACAAGTAGAAAGAAGATGATAGAGAAGTTGAATGTTGATGAAATAAAGCCATCTAGTAGACGCTATCCAGCTATTATATTTAAAAGCGAACGAGAAGCAGGAGATCAAATTTTAAACATTGAAGGGCTTTCAAAATCTTCATCAGATGGAATTTTATTTAATAACATAAATATTAATCTTAATAAAGGTGATAAAATTGCCGTCATTTCAAAAAATTCAAAAGCAATAAGTGCTTTTTATGAAATTATCGCAGGTAGTGTAAAGCCAGATGATGGAAAATTTAACTGGGGTGTTACAACAACTCAATCTTATTTACCTTTAGATAATTCATCTTTTTTTCAAGATGGTAATCTTAACTTAGTAGATTGGTTAAGACAGTATGCCCAAACAGAAGAAGAAAGAGAGGAAGTTTTTTTAAGAGGATTTCTTGGTAAAATGATTTTTTCAGGAGAAGAAGCTTTAAAGAAAAGTAATGTTTTATCAGGTGGTGAAAAAGTGAGATGTATGCTCTCTAGAATGATGATGAAAAGAGCTAATGTTTTAATTCTAGACGAACCAACAAATCATTTAGATTTAGAGTCTATACAAGCTTTAAATAATTCATTAATACATTTTCCTGGAACTGTATTGTTTTCAACACATGATCATGAATTTGCACAAACTGTAGCAGATAGAATTATAGAGATAACTCCAAACGGTATAATAGATAGAGAGACCACATTTGACGAATATTTATCAGATACTAAAGTAAAAACTCTCAGAGAGAAAATGTATCAATAATTAATTTGCTTTCTTTTGTAAAGGACTAATTATTTTAACATCACTAAATGAAATAGCTCCTCGAATTACCCCATCAATTGAGTTTTTTAAGGCTTCAACTAATTGCATTTTTAATTGAGACTTGTGATAGATTAAACTTATTTCTCTAGCAGGCTGAGGAGATGTAAAATCTCTAAGAAGCTTTTTGTCAATTTCACTTAAATCTAAGGTGTGTAAGTACGGTAATAATGTCATTCCTAAGCCTTCCTTTGAAAGTTTTATCAGTGTGTCAAAACTTCCACTTTCTAGCTTAAATCCTCTGTTATTATCAGTGTTGTAAGTTCTACATAAGTTGATTACACTATCCTTAAAACAATGCCCATCCTCTAAAAGCAATATATCTTCCATTTCTAATTCACCTGATTCAATTTCTTTCTTATGAAATAATCGATGTTCTTTTGGAATTAATCCAACAAAAGGCTCATAATATAGCGGCATTTCCTTGATCATTTCATTTTCAAGAGGGGTAGCAGCTAACCCAGCGTCTAAATGATTGTCAGATAGTTTTTTTATAATTTCTTCTGTGGTAAGTTCTTCTATAATCAATTTTACTTTTGGATATTTCTTAGTGAAATTGTTTAAAAACATGGGAAGTAATGTCGGCATAACTGTTGGAATAATTCCTAGTTTAAATTCTCCACCTACAAAACCTTTATGTTGATGTACTATATCTACAATTCTATTACTTTCATTAACAATAACTTTAGCTTGTTCTACTATTTTTAACCCTATATCAGTTAACTCAATGGGTTTTTTGGAACGATTAAAAATTAAAACACCTAAATGATCTTCTAATTTTTGAATTTGCATGCTGAGTGTTGGTTGGGTGACAAAACTATGTTCGGCGGCAATTGTGAAATTTTTATATTCAGCCACTGAAAGAACATACTTTAATTGTGTTATAGTCATGTATAATAATTTACTATAAACTTAATAAAAACTATCAAGAAAAACTATAATTAAATTTAAAATATTTTAAGGAAAGCTTAATTAAATATTCCAAAATTTACGTTGCTTATGCAATTCTTCCTCTTGCTTTGCATAATCATCTGTGGAAATAACTTTTAAAAAAGAAGGATGTTGTTCTATAGCATATTCAATTTTAGTAACAATATCGCAAATTTCATCATTTTCATAATCAATTTCAAGTGGTTCTTTTATAACCATTGACTGAAGTACGTTTCTTTTTTTTATCATCAATCCTTTTTTATCAAAAGAACGTCTAAATCCATCAATAACTATTGGAACCACTGTGGGTTTGTAGGTTTTAATAATATGTGCAGTTCCTCTTCTAATAGGTTTAAAAGGCGTAGTTGTTCCCTGAGGAAATGTAATCACCCATCCATCATCTAAAGCCATACTTATATTTGAAATATCCGACATTTTAACCTGTCTATTTACATTTTCACCAGCACTCCTCCAGGTTCTGTCAATAGATACTGAACCAGTGTAAGCAAATATTTTTGGTAATATGCCTGAACGCATAGTTTCCCCTGCTGCGATATAATATAAGTTTAGTTTTGGGTTCCATATATAACCAATATTTTTAATATTATCATCTCTACCCTTTAAAGAGGCATTAAAAACGTGAAACATCGCTGCAACATCTGCAAAATAAGTTTGATGATTAGAAATAAAAAGAACATTATTTTCCGGAATATTTCTTAAGACTTCAGAGCCTTCAATCTGTAAATTATTAAAACTTCTGTAACGACTATGTGAAATAACACCAAGAATTCTAATCAGCATTTTTTTAATCCATAGAATATGACCAAAAGGATTCTTTTTAAATAAAGGCATTCGTTATAGTTGTTTATAATAATTACTCGCTAAAGTACGAAAGAATTTATGGTTTGATATTTTTTAATAGCTCTTTAATTTCACTTAATATCATTGCTGTAGCTCCCCATATAACAGAACCATCAAAATTAAAACATGGTACAGAAGTTTCTTTCATGTAAGAATTTGTTATTGATATACTTCCTAACATAGTATCGTCTATTAGATCAGGAAACGGAATCTCTATAATTTTAGCAACTTCAGAATTCAATTTAAATACTGGAATATCATTTAATATACCTATGAAAGGAGTGACTGAAAAATTACTTGGAGGAATATAAACTTCTGTAATCTCTCGAACAATATCAATTTTTTCTTGAAAAATACCTACCTCTTCGAAAGTTTCTCTAAGTGCAGTTTCTTTAAGATTAAGATCTGATTTTTCAAATTTTCCTCCAGGGAAACTTATTTGACCAGAATGAGTACCAATATAGTTGGCTCTTTTTGTCAGTAATAAGGAAACCTCATTATTTTGATTTGGGTAAAATAACGCCAAAACAGCAGCAATTTTTGGATTATTAGCCTCAATTTTCTTAGCGTTGTATTCCAATCGCATTTTTGGGGCTAATTTAAATTGAGCTTCAATACCCGGCAATTGAGTATTTTTAAAAACCTCTATATTTTTTAAAAAAAGCTCAAAATTCATAGATTATTTTTCTTTTTTGAAAAGAAAACCTAGACCAATTCTATTTAAAAATTTCTTTTCAAAATTCCAGAAAAACTTAAATTGACCAAATAAGAACCCAACTATAGGAAGTGTTAATTGGTATATAGGAAAAATAATTATTATCCTTATGGGCCAATATATGTAACCACTTATAGACGATTTATAAATTCCTAATAGAGACATTACAGGTTCTGCAACCCAAGCTGCAAATGAACCATTTATAGCAAAAACAATAAAAATTAGAACTATTTGAATATTCGAAGTAATACCCCAACGTGCTTTTAATTTCTCCATTTAAAATATTATAAGTAACAAAAATAGAGGATTACTTAATGATAAAAAAGGGAAAACTAGATAAGATTAAAAAGAATATATATTAGGATTTTAATTATCTTTCAAAAATAAAAATAATTATAAAATATTTAAATGAAAAATCTGGCATTGCATTGGAAAATATTAATTGGTATGGCATTAGGTGTAGTCTTTGCTTTGGTAATGACTAATTTTGATTTCGGAAAAGAATTTATAAAAGATTGGATAAAACCTTTTGGTACCATATTTATTAACTCTTTAAAATTAATTGCCATTCCACTAATTTTAGCAGCTTTAATTAAAGGTGTATCTGATTTAAAAGATATTTCTAAATTGTCAAAAATGGGTGGAAGAACCATCGTTATTTATATTATAACTACTGTTATTGCTGTGTCTATTGGTTTGGTCTTAGTAAATATCGTAAAACCTGGGAATTCTATTTCAGATAAAACAAGAACAGAGTTAGTCGATGGTTACAGTAATAATACTACAAAGTATAAAGAAGAAGCTTCAAAACAAAAAGAAAGTGGTCCTTTACAAGCACTTATAGATTTAGTACCTCAAAATATTTTTAATGCAGCTACTAGTAATAGAAATATGTTACAAGTAATATTCTTTGCTGTTTTCTTTGGAATCGGATTAATTTTAATCCCAGAAGAGAAGGGCAAGACGGTAAAAAGTTTTTTTGATGGTCTAAATGAAGTTATTTTAAAGATGGTAGATTTAATTATGTTAGCCGCTCCATATGGAGTTTTTGCTTTATTGGCATCTTTAATTGCAGAATCACCAAGTGTAGATTTATTTAAAGCGCTTGCTTGGTATGCTTTAACTGTAGTATTAGGCCTTGCCTTAATGATTTTTATATATAATCTTCTTGTTTTTATTTTTACAAAAAAAAGACCAAGCTTTTTTATGAAAGCTATTTCACCTGCACAATTATTGGCATTTTCTACCAGCTCCAGTGCCGCAACACTTCCTGTAACTATGGAAAGAGTTACTGAACATATTGGTGTAGAAGAAGAAGTTGCAAGTTTTGTTCTACCAATAGGTGCTACTATAAATATGGATGGAACAAGTTTGTATCAAGCAGTTGCAGCAGTTTTTATAGCACAGGCATTTGGAATGGATTTATCTTTTGGTACACAATTAGGAATTATAGCTACAGCAACATTAGCTTCAATAGGTTCTGCTGCTGTTCCAGGTGCAGGTATGGTTATGTTAGTAGGAGTTTTAGGATATGCAGGTATTCCTGAAGCAGGTTTGGCTCTTATTTTTGCAGTAGATAGGCCTTTGGATATGTGTAGGACGGTAGTAAATGTTACTGGTGATGCAGCAGTATCAATGTTAGTTGCTACATCTGTAGGTAAATTAGGAACTCCCAAACAGAAACACTGGGATGATAATTATGAAGCCTAAAATAAATCATTAGTAAAGTTAGTTAATTCATAAAATTTTTATTTAAAATTTTAGAATATCATAAAAAGCTATTTTTTAACAAATAAATAAACCAATTTGTTTGGTAAGTTTGAAATAAAATTGCAAAATTTGTTTAAAATTTAGAAACATGACATTTAATCAAAATCATCATCATCATTTTTATCATTCGACTCAGGCGAAGTAAAAATGTATTGATTAAATTCAACATATTAACAACCCGTTTGAGACAATCAAACGGGTTTTTTCATTTATAAAAACTCCTAAGATTTCTCAAATTATATAAAAAAATTAACCGAACTATCGGACTACTATTATGACTACATTAAAAATTGCAATTCAAAAATCTGGGAGATTAAATGAAGACTCCCTTAAAATTATTAAAGACTGTGGAATTTCCATAGATAATGGAAAAGATCAGTTAAAAGCTTCGGCTAGAAACTTCCCTCTAGAGATTTTTTATTTGAGAAATGGTGATATTCCACAATATCTTAAAGATGGGGTTGTAGATATTGCTATTATTGGTGAAAATGTATTGATTGAAAAAGGAGAAGATATTTCATTTACGCATCGTCTTGGGTTTTCAAAGTGTAAAGTTTCTTTAGCAATTTCAAAAAATGAAACCTACACAGGTTTTAATTATTTTACTAATAAAAAAATAGCAACTTCCTATCCAAACACCGTAAAAAAATATGTAATAGATAAAGGAATCAATACAGAGATTCACATCATTAATGGTTCTGTAGAAATTGCACCAAATATTGGACTAGCTGATGGAATTTGTGATATTGTATCAAGTGGTAGCACCTTATTTAAAAATAATTTAAAAGAAGTTGCTGTTTTGCTTGAATCTGAAGCAGTATTGGCAATCTCTCCTAATTTATCAAATGAAAAAAAATCTATTTTAAATAAATTTCAGTTCAGAATCGAATCCGTTTTAAAAGGAAGAAATTCTAAATATGTTTTGATGAATGCTCCAAACAATAAATTGCAAGATATTTTAAAAGCTCTACCTGGAATGAGAAGTCCAACAGTTTTGCCTTTGGCAGAAGAAGGGTGGAGTTCTGTTCATTCTGTAATTAGTAAATATCAGTTTTGGGAAATTATTGATGAATTAAAAGAAAAAGGTGCAGAGGGAATTTTAGTTTGTCCAATTGAAAAAATGGTTTTGTAATGAAAAATATAATATATCCCAGGAAAAATCAATGGTCTGAAATTTTAAAAAGACCCACACAAACGGTTAAAGAAATCGAAGCAACAGTTAATAAAGTTTTTGAGGATGTTCAGAAAAATGGTGACAGTGCTATTATGAAATACACTGAACAGTTTGATAAGGTATTGTTGTCGTCTTTACAAGTTACTCAGGAAGAAATTAAGATGGCAGTTAGGTCTGTCTCTAATGAATTGAAAGAAGCTATTTTATTGGCAGCTGGAAATATTGAAAAATTTCATAGCGCCCAAAAAACGGAGAAGATATACAAAGAAACCATGCAAGGTGTTGTTTGTTGGCAAGAAAAAAGGCCAATACAAAAAGTTGGATTATACATTCCTGGTGGAACTGCACCACTCTTTTCAACAGTTTTAATGTTAGCTATTCCTGCAAAAATTGCAGAATGCAAAGAGGTCATATTGTGTTCTCCTCCAAATAAAGAAGGTAAAATTGCTAATGAAATTTTATATGCTGCTAGTCTTTGTGGTGTAACTAACATATATAAAATAGGAGGAATTCAAGCGATTTCAGGATTAACTTTTGGAACAGAAACCATTCCAAAAGTTTATAAAATATTTGGTCCTGGAAACCAATTTGTAACTGTCGCTAAACAAATTGCCACTAAATTTGGTGTAGCCATAGACATGCCTGCTGGACCAAGTGAATTATTAGTAATGGCAGATAATTCTGCCAATCCATCTTTTGTGGCTTCTGATTTGTTAAGTCAAGCAGAGCATGGAGCAGATAGCCAGGTAATATTAGTGAGTACTTCAAAGAAAACCATTGAAAATGTTTCCATAGAGCTTAAGAAACAACTTGAAGAGCTGCCAAGAAAAGAAATTGCAATAAAAGCCATAGAAAATTCAATATCTATTTTGGTGCAAAATTCTGAAGAGGCGTTAGATTTAATTAACCAATATGCCCCAGAACACTTTATTATATGTACAAAAAACGACACCTTTTTTGTTGATGGAATCATCAATGCGGG
>Ga0228669_1001073_pt1 | contig 11790 bp, 9 predicted proteins | sample 84DmetaG_FD_182700 | JGI IMG/M metagenome (GOLD analysis project Ga0228669, IMG submission 182700) | Seawater microbial communities from Monterey Bay, California, United States - 84D | ecosystem: Environmental > Aquatic > Marine > Coastal | place: USA: California | collected 2016-10-11 | reverse complement strand
TGACAAAGCACTTCACGCGATTTGGTGACGGCAATTATACCTGCTCTGGCGGATGGCCATCCCTGACCGGTATCAACGTGAAATCTTTCCTTGGACAAGCTCCATCACAGGAGCGAGTTTTCATGCGAGTTTGTGATTGGTGGCGACGAGAAAATGAGCTTCTTGTCGAAAATTGGGTTTTCGTTGATATTCCACATGTTTTGTTGCAGTTGGGTTACGACCCATTACCATACTGGCAGGATTAGATCTCGAATTAGTTAATGAAATAGTAGAAATACATAACTGGGGTATCAAAGTTTTTGTATCTCCACAAATGAAATTTACTTTTTACATGGCCATAAGTTCATGAAATTAATTGAAACTATTTGATGCAAATTCAGGCATGTTTGACGACACTCTTAAAATAGTAGTCTGATAGGTTATCACAGCATGGTATAAATATGACTTTATACGTACACCTATCAGCCAGATGCCTGTTGGCTGTGTATGCTAAAAATACAGGCACTGTAGATTTATATATAAATCAAAAAACATTACACCAACATGACATAATCATTACAAATTTGTAATATTGGTAATATTACATTGATAATTAATCTTAACTTGTGTTTGTTATACATAACATATTATTAAATTTTTATTTCTATTTCTCTTTAGGAGGTGCATAGGCTAAAGCCTTATCTTAACGTCTTTCCAAGCTTTAGTTATTTAGATTTTTCACAGAAATACAAATATCATACGATACATTTCTTTACTTCTTCTCCTCAGTTTATAAAGGCACATAATGAAAACAACAAATTGCATCAAATTTACTAAAATATGCGTTTTATTTTTTTTACTATTGATGGTACCTAACTTAGCTGCCGCAGATCAGGCAAAAAAAATACAAATTGGTAACGATTATTATTCTGCATCAAGCAACCTGCGCCTATCAAAGAAAAATATTAAAGATGCCTTTTTATTAGGTGAGTATATTACTGTAAATACTCAGCTAGATGGGGAACTCCATGCGCTTGGACGAGTAGTGGTAATTGAAAATGATATTAATGGAGAAGTTTATGCAGCTGCACAAGATATCATAATCTCTAATGAAGTCTCAGGTGATGTGTCTCTAATAGCAAGCGACATCAAAATTCATGATGTGATATCCGGAGATCTCCGAGCGGTTGGAAAACAGATATTATTGGATAGCGCAATCAATGGAAACGTAAGCTTAGTATCTAAAAGTGTTGTCATTAATAGTTTAATACAAGGTGATGTTGTGTTAATTGTTGATGAAATGGCGTTTGGCCCTGAAGCTATTATTAAGGGCACTGTTACAATTTTCAAAAACCCAAGAACGGCAGATACAAACAATAATATTCCTTCCTCTGTAATCTCACCAGATCGTATCATCGTAAAACCATTGTCTGATAATTTTTCCGATCAAAACAGTTTCTGGAATCTAGATTACGCTTGGACACTTTTAGCCGCAGCACTCATAGCCGCCTCAATTGCTTCAATAATGTTCACGGTAGCACCGAAATTATATGGTAATGTAATCGCAGTGCCCAAAAATCAGATTATGAGACATATCATGATTGGGTTCATATCGATATCAGCACTCGTGGGCAGTATTATTGTATTAGGTGTAACCATCTTGGGGTTAATCTTAGTACCTTTAGTTTTCATTTCTTTAATTGTATTATTATTGCTTGCTCCACTACCTGCCTCAATCATTATAGGGATTAAGTTGAAGTCAATATTTGGATTTGGTGAAACACTAAGCATACCTACTGTATTTCTCACTACATTTTTAGTAATTAATATGATGGGATATTTTGTTTTAATACCTGTCGTTGGTTGGATTTTAATGTTTTTATTAATATTATTTGGCATTGGCGTTATTGCTTCAAGGCTCTATTATCGACGATCTAGTTGATCCCTTCTCATGGGCATTAGACTGAACGAATGTGTTGCTAGGCAATTGGTATATAAATGCGCTAGCGTGCAAATCCGACACTTCCCAACCTTGCTGCAGGTGTGTCAGAAATGAAGGGTGTAATAGGGCGTTATCAGACAAACTTGACGTCCCATTGGCTGGTTCCTAACTTTTATGAATGACAGCAGAAAAACCATTTAAATACTTTAAGACTTCGCCCATTTGCAAAGCCTGATGCTTGATCTGCTTAGTCTAACTACACCACCTAAAGTTAAGAAACGTGATTCATTTTTTAAAACATATGTTTGATTTCACTTAATGTCTTTTAAATTTTTATTTACAATATTGATATCACTTATAAAAATATCACTTTAATTACATTGTAACGTTCGTACATTTGAGCAATGTGCAAATGCTCTTTTTGAAAATTATGTAAGCTTGTACGATGTTGATTTTTTGTTCATACTTGGGATGCGATGGATCATAATACAAAAACAGGGCATGATACCCAAAATACTCCAGATCCAATTAATAATAATCTCAAACTTTATGATAAAATACAAAAAATATATCAGCCAAGAGCTTTTAAAATCAAACATCAAGATTTTTTAAGAGTAGACTGATAGATGCTCTCCCCATCTGTATAAATGAGATTTTATACTGACACCTATCAGCCAAATGCCTGATTAGGAACAGAGGTAAACCATGGCATTGTAAATTGATTATAAATTAAAAATATTACACGAATATTACGAGTTTATTACAATGATGTAATGTAACTTATGTTCAAAATATACCTAATAATTTATCAAAAAAACAGCAGCTGGAGAACGAAATTATTTGGAACTTGAAGCGGCGGTGGCAAACAAACTTAACGTCCCATTGGTTGGTCCCTAACTTTTATGAATGACAACACAAAATCGATTTATATATTTCAAAACAAACAGACTTATGAACAAAACCGCAGAGCCGCTCTCATTGAGTGGTTCCAAATCTGTGCTTTATAGGTTTGTATAATCAAGGCACTTTGTTACGTATTAGGATTTTGTCTGACAACGCAATAAAATAAGTTGTGAATATCTGGATGGACAATATGTTGCGGCAGTAGTCCATCCAGATTAAGAAAGGTAAATATGAAATGACAATATTTAATCCTTATGTCGGAGATTAGTTTAGAACTACATCTAATATCAATAAGATATTCCTAATATTACAAATTTGTAATTATTTTAACATGTTGGTGTAATATTTCTGGAGTATTGATCTATTCTATAATGTTTAGGTTTGTTTTGATTCTTTACCAAGCATTGGGCTGATAGGTGTAGGTATAAATCTCAATTTATACTAATGCAGTGAGTGCCTATCAGCCTACTTATAAAGAGAGGTTAAGTTATGGGGTATAAATAATGAAAGAACCAAATATATTTTTCAAACGTAAAAAGAGATGGTTAGTTACTAAAGAAGCTGGATTTATATTAGTTCTAATCATTATATTTATTGGATACACTGTCAAAACATTATATATAATGAGCTAGTGGGGGTATCAAAACCTTAAAGTTAAATGCCCAAGTACCGGCAAGTGGATTAAAACGGCATTGTCAGACAAACTTGACGGGCAAGCGGCTAATCCTTAATTTTGGCCGTGACAACACAAAACCCATTTAAGTACTTCAAAACGTCTCCCAAAATCATCCCCTTAACCGTTATGTATTATGTGCGTTACCCGCTGAGTTTTCGCCAAGTTGAGGATATCTTGCATGAGCGCGGCATTGATATCTGTCATGCATTGCCCGCAGGGTATTGCCTCTAGTAATATCCCGAGAGGGAAATTGCACGGTTCTGGGTAGATCGGTTTGGTTCAAAATTTGCTAAGGAAATTCGAAAGAAGAGGGCGGGTCAACACTCAAACTAGCAATGGCATTTAGATGAAGTCTTCGTCAAAATAAATGGAGAGCGCTTTTACTTGTGGCGCGCCGTTGATCACGAAGGCGAAGTTCTTGAATGCTTTGTTACAAAACGACGAAATAAAGCAGCAGCGAAGAAGTTCCTTATAAAAGCAATGCGTAACACGGCTCACCAAGGATTATTACAACGGATAAGTTACCATCCTATAGCGCTGCTTTTCGTGAGATTGGAATTGCTAACAGACAATTATGTGGAGGCCGGTCCAACAACAGATGTGAAAACGCACACTTACCGTTTCGACGGCGAGAGCGCGCAATGCAGTTATTTAAAACAGCAGCCACGCTCCAGAGGTTTGTCAGTTATCAGAGTCAAATATACAACCACTTCAATCACGAAAGACATCTTCAAAACAGACAAACTTATAAGCAAAAACGCACAACTGCTCTCACGGAGTGGTTCCAAATCTGCGCTTCATAGGTTTATGTGATCGTGGCACTTTGAGATGTGTTAGGCTTTGTCTGACAATGCCATTTAATGTATGATAAGTCTCAAAATAGTAGGCTGATAGGTTATCACAGCATCGTATAAATATGACTTTATACGTACACCTATCAGCCAGATGACTGTTGGATGTGTATGCTAAAAATACAGGCACTATATATTAATATATAGATCAAAACATTACACCAACATGAAATCATCATTACAAATTTGTAATATTCGAAATATCATATTGATATATAGATCAAAACATTACACCAACATAAAATTATCATTACAAATTTGTAATATTCGCGATATCATATTGATATATATATCAAAAACATTACACCAATATAACATAATCATTACAAATTTGTAATACTAGCAATATCACATTGATATTTAAATCTAACTTGTGTTTGATTTTATTATGTTTTTTGGAAGAAACATTACAACAAAAGTTAAAAAAGTTCAGGTATTTAAGTGAAACGTGGCGCCTTAAAATTAGTGATTTTTCTGGGTGTAGCCCCTGTGGCTGTGACCGCTGAAGTTATTCGCTGCCCCGATTGGAAGAAATTGATTGCTATGAATGATGGCAGGGCAGTGTTGCGTTCGGCCGCTCCAGGCGCCAATTTTGATCTATTGGTTAAAAATACTAGCATATCTACAATCGATTCTGTCACAACTTCTTACAAGAGCGTTGAAAAAATCGATCACTCTCCAGCATCAGTTTGTGAATACAAAGTCGTACCGGGTGATTCACTTAGCAAAATATCTCAAACTGTTATAGGCTCATACGCCCGTTGGAGAGAAATTCAGAAATTGAACGCCGCCACTCTAAAGGGCGGCACGAACTTGAAGGTAGGGCAGGTGCTTTGGATGCCTTGCGCAAACGCAAGCCCTGCAAACGCGACCATCGCCTATCCTATCGAAAAAAAGACGGAAAAACCGTTGTGGTCCTCAAAGCCAGGAGAGGCGTTTACGGTGGTCATTAAGCGTTGGGCTAAGGCCGCAGGTGTCACGCCCATAATCAAAACCAAAGACGAATGGATAATTACAGTGCCAGTAAGAATTAACGGGACTTTTAAACAGGCGATTGAGGAATTGGTGGAAGGCCTCTCCAATACCGGGAAGTCACCTCCTGTCAGAATTTACTCAAATAATATTTTGAAATTGGGTTAACGCTATGAATTTATGTACCAAGATTTTGTGCTTAACCCTCATTCTCACCCTTGCCTCCTGTGATGCAATTAATACTGCCAACAGAGAAATCGCTGGCGGTAAGGCAATAACAGAAGAGCTCCGCTCTGAAAACGCAAAAATACTTCGTGGGGAAGTGATTTACTCAGACAAACCTTATTACGGTGAGCCGGTAAGCGTCAAACTTGGAAAACAGCGCGGTAAACCGCTGCCAAAATCCGTCGAGAAGGCCAACAGCACAGCCTTTAAGTTTAACGGCGATATCTATGCGTTTGCAAAGCTGGTTCAAGAGCAGACAAACATTACCGTCTCAGTCGAGACACGGTTCACTGATTTGAATCAAAATATTATCGAAATGCCAATTTTGACGAAGCTAAAATTAAACAGATCTGGAGCGCTTTCCGCCGCGCTCGATGAGGTTCGTTCACGAACCGACACTGAATGGCATTATGATGGTTCTACGATTATTTTCACTCGTATGGTCAATAGATCCTATTCGCTCAGCATTCCGCTTGGTCAGTCAAGTTTCAACATAACCGCAAGTTCTATAACAACAGGAAGTGAGACGTCACTGACCTCAAGTCGTCAGGGAGCACTTGATGTTTGGGCAAGTATGTCGAACCAACTTGCAAATGTTGTGACATATCCGTCTCAGTTTCAATTGGACCCACAATCGGCAACTTTGTCAGTGTTTGGGCCACCATCTGTTCACCAAAAAGTCGAAACTATTATTAACAAAATAAATAATCTCTATAATAAAAAGATCGGGATTGAGGTAGGGGCATACTATGTCGATAGTTCGAAGGTTGATGATTTTGCAGCGTCCATTACAAGCGGCAAGAACACTAGCATAAAGTTTAGCGGTCTTGCAGCAGCAATTTCTGGCAACGGTGTCGCAACTCTGCCTGGGTCCGGCGGTGATAGCTTCTCCTTCCGCGCTATTTCCAAAGCAGAGTCAGTTTTTGATTTTCAACAAGGCTCAGCCACATCACAAAATGGTGTTTGGGCCGCTATAAAAATTCAAAAAAATACAAACTATGTAGCTAATTCAATCACCACTATAGATGATAACAACGTATCCACCACGACTCTTGATGTCGATACTGTTGACGAAGGCCTGTCAATAAGTGTCCTTCCCAGAATACTTGAAAACGATCAAATTCAGATGCAGTTAACCGTTGTGCAAAAAACACTTTCTGCACTGGATTCTTTTGAGGCGGGAACCACAAAAATACAGTTGCCGAAAATTGAGGCACGGCAAATACAATCAGACGTGGTGTTGACACCAGGCGAAACATTGGTTTTGGCCGGGTACGAACAAGAAAGTTATACAAAAGCGGGGGAAGGCCCAGGCTCCCCTCTCGCCTTTATTTTTGGTGGCACCAAAGAGGCAAAGGTAGAAAATATTCGATTAATACTTCTCGTTCGACTGGCATTAATCAGCAATAAGGTTGTACGCTAATGGCATCCATGGAACTAAAAGCAGATATTGCAGGCAACGTTATTCCAGTGATTGGGGGCGGGACATGGGTACCCGCGTCGAGGTACCAAAAAAAAATTCTAGGTGCTGCAAAGAACAAATTACATAGGGTTGGCGATCAGATATATTTGTCGAAACAAAAATCTAAGAAAACTGCAATACCTCTTTTCGGTGGATTTAACGAATACGTGACCAATATTAATCCAGAGAAAAATTTTATAGTTACAATCCCTCTGGAAAATTCTTACGTGTCATGTAGATTTTTTAATGATGTCCCAATTGGAGAGGAGGTTATTCACACTTCGCTGTCTACTTACCAGACTTGGTTGAATAATCAAGCAGAAGACGTTTTGTATTGTTGCGGTGGCCTAGTTGAAATTCTCAAAAAATTTAAAAGCAAAACCATCCACGAGTTCGAACTCTCGCAGTTGGTGTCGAGCAATAAGCAGTTCCCGATAGAGGCTGCGCAGTATATAAACTTTAGACAATTTTTTACCATTGTTTCCATTGTGTTATTAGTTATGGCGGCTGTGTACCTGCTTGACGCCCACAAAAAAGCTGCCGCGGCTAGACTAAAAGACGCTGAAAACAACGTTGAGACAGGAGTAATGGACACTGACCATTTCATGTTGGAGTGTCTTAAAAACTTAGATTTCACAGGGCCACGCACCTATGGCTTTGAGATTAAAGAACGGGGTTGCTTTGCAAATGCAAAGGTAAAATTTCCTGAAGAAACTTCAGCTGCCGTCATCCAGATTTTGAAGCCAACTGGTGAGGTGGATATTTTTCTTGCATCCCAACTTTCTGCAAGAGCGTTTGATAAATGGCCGCACCTAAAAGTGGTCAATGTGGGCGAAATTATAAGTGGTGTGCCATTTGATGTTACATATAAATTGTCCTCTGATTTAGACATTTCTACGGATCTAGACCAAATCCATGGCAAATTATTTAAGGTCTTAAGCAGTATGTCCGGCAGTTTTTCCACAGAGAAAATATATGAATTAGACACCAGTTTTAGTAATGTCATCGACCGCCTTTTGGGACTACAGGGTTTTGATATTGTGAGCATAGTCGAAAAAATTTCATCCGGAAAAACAACTATCAAACTGGTTTTGAGGGAATCAGAAGCGATCCCACTAAACTCAAAACATACAGGAAAAACAAATGATGTATAATTTCATTAAATTCATTTTCTTAGTTGTTTTAGCACCAGTCGTTCACGCTCAAACTTTCGAACCAACGTTACAGTCGACTGATAGTAATACCATGGATCACGAGACAACGAATGAACTAAAATTGATGTCTGTTAATACTCTAGAGTTATGGCCTGAGTGTCCGGCTAAAAAGTTGCGCGCAGCGTTCGAGGCTGCATTTACAGACGCCAATATTGTCGATGTATCGGTCATTGAAACTGAGGTGCTAAAGGCTTGCACGCGCACACGGAATTTACTGACCCAACTTATCTCTGCCGAGACAACCTTAATAAAAGCATTTAGCGAATTTAGGAGCAAAATTTTAGATCTAGAGACTTTAGAGAGAAGCGCGGCTTCTAATAAAAATTTGGCCAAAATAAAGGTGGCAGAATTAGAGAAATTAGTTGTAGAATTACGCGCGGATCTCACTGAAGCGCAAAAAACTCCAGAAATACAAGTTGTCAGTTCAAATGACGCCGACCTAGATAACATCGATGATTTAAAAAAGCCTGAATGTTCAAACCCACGTCCTCTGGATTTGATCGAGTGGAGCATGATTGGTCGCGGCATCGCTCAACAAGATTGGATGGTTCAGCTTCAAGCTAAATCTGATCCGGAAATCAATACTACTGCATTGGTTGGTGAAGATTTTTTAGCAGTAAGAATTATTTCGGTAGATTTTGAGAAGGCAACGGTAACTGGAATGGATTGTATTGGGTTGGGAGAAATTTCAGAGATAAATTTTGACTTCAAAGAGGCGAATAGAGATGTTGTTTGGTTTAACGATGGCGCAACACCGGTATCCCAATCTAACAATACAAATTCGGTGGTGACTAATGACTAAACAAAACCTAATAACCAAAATCATAGATTTTGCGAAAACTGACCGCAATATATTTGGGTCAGCCAAAAAGAATGAAGTGTTAGAAAACGGGTTTTTTAATATAGGTTCTCCGGAATTCAAAAACGCCTTTGCATACCATCAAGATGGTTATGCGCTTGTTAACCTCAAAACTGCTCGAACTCATAGTATACAGAAAGAAAAACGGGAATTGATAAAAGCGGGTAAGATTCCGAGGGAGGTCAAAGAACGTAAGTCATCCGCCGCGAAATTGGCCTCAGTTTTTGACGTGCGGGTCAGTAATGGAGATGAATTCAAAGAAAAAAAAATGAATGATCGGTTATATGAGATATTTGAATTAGCCGCAAGTCTCCGCGGATCAGATGTCAAATTTATTATTAGATCTCATTCGACTGAAATGCGAATTTATGCAGGTGGCAAGGAACATCCGTTCCCGGAGGCAGGAATCACGACTATCGCCGATGGTCAGGCTGCACTCAAAGTTTTGTTCGAAGCGCGCGAAAGCAATTCCGGTCAAACCTCTTATAGAAATGGTGCGATGCAAGATTTTGCTATCCAGTCGTCCAAGCAACTAAGATTGCCGCCTAACGTTGCAAGTATTCGGTGTGCAAAGGGGGGGCACGTTACCAACACGGGCAGTGGTGAACATCTTGTTGCCCGGATATATCCGGTCCAAAACAACAAAGAAACCGAGACGCTCGAAAATTTGGGCTTAGACAAAGAGGTGTTAGCGGCTCTGAACTACATGAGATCGCTTCCAACTGGCCTCTTTATCAATGCGGGATCTACAGGACAGGGTAAAAATACTACAGTTGTACGCGCACTTGAACAGCTTCACCGTGATCGTGACGGCCGGTTGGCCATCATGACTGTTGAAAGTCCGGTTGAAATATCACTTGAGCACCTTGATGGCGTAGTTCAAATTTCAGTGCCAAATGGTTCAGACCAAGAAGAAAATCAAAAACGATGGGATAAAGTGCAAGATCACTTAAAAAGATCTCATCCAGATGTGGCTTTATATGGTGAGATCCGGAATAAAAAAGTTGCTCAGCAAGTTTTCGAATTTGTCGGCTCTGGCCACGTTGTTTACACGACTGTGCACGCACAAAGTGCGGTCATGGTGCCCTTTGATCTCATTTCGAAGGGCTTGGCTCCGGAGTCTGCTTCCCAGCCTGACTTTTTGAGACTTTGCCTGTGCCAAGTTTTGGTCCCGGTACTTTGCCAAGGTTGCGCCAAACCTTATACTTCAAAGAACATTTCTCCAAAAATTGCCAACGCCACCAATTTAAAATTTGAAAATGTCAAAATCCGAAACAAAAAAGGGTGTGACCTATGCAGCAGTAAAAATTCTTCCGATAGTAATATTTGGAATGGCTACAAACGGGTTATTGCGGTTGCAGAAGTTCTAATCCCCGATAACAAATTTCTTGAGTTTGTAATGGAAAAAAACGCCATTGAAGCTTCAATACACTGGTTATTACCTAAAGACAAAGGAGGGCTAGGCGGGGTCAGAATCTCAGATAAACTACTTGATTTGGTGAATTCTGGTGAGATTGACCCGAATGATGGCTTCAATATTGGGCTAGCGGAGGCATTGAATTAATGAAGATGTCTGTTAAACGCGCACTTTGGACTAAAGCAGCACGACTTGAGATGTATGATATCGTCGGCGTATTGACAGACCGAGGAGATCTCGATTTTCCTCAAGCGTTGATCGAGGTTCAAAAAGCGATGCAAAAACGTAATATGCGTGTTGCAGCATCTATAGTTAAAGACTTGAACAAAGCCAGACACTCTGGAAACTTAGCAGAGATTTTGATGTACTACACTAAGGGTAGTGAGCGGATGTTGTTATCAGGTATAGATACAGCTGAGCCCTCGGAATTATTTGCTGGTGCTGCACGAATGATGAGAATAAAGCAACGGGTTTCTAGGGCAATTGTTGATGCGTTAGCGATGCCGTTTATTTTTCTGTTCCTGTTTGTGATCCTCTTGAGCATCATGCAAATCCAACTTTTACCCATTGTTGTTGAAGTAATTGGATCTGACGATTTACCTAATCTGATCATTTTTACGAAAGAGAAACTTGATTGGATGGCTGCAAACAACCTTATTTTAAGTTTGGCAATAATTGGTTTTGTTGGATTGATCGTTCTAAGTATGCCGATGTGGCCTTATTGGCCGCGTAAAACGCTTGATAATTTTTTTCCATTTAATCTATACAAACTCAATATGGCTGTTGGTTTTTGGCTTCTGGTTATTGAAAAAGTACGTGGAGGCAGTGACCTAAACGTTAAAGAATTTTCCAAAATTAGTGAGACGATGACATTTTACGGTGCGTATAAAATGCAACAAATAATTAATGTTGTAGGAGACCAAACAATCGCTGAGAGTGTAATCGCAGCAGATAAAGACTGGCCTAATGGCGAGCTAAACTCAATTTTTTCTGTATTTTCAAAGCAGCCCTCTTGGGAGACCTCATTTTCAAATTATTTTGATCATTGGGTAAGCGGCGTGGAAATCAGTGTCAAACGTTCAGCAAAGGCAATTAATTTCATGTTATTAGTTGCAGTTGCTGCCTGTATCGGGGTTATCCTGATGATTTTCTTTCAAATAATGCAATCAATCTAAATGGAGTAAACGATGAAAAAACTACAATACTTAAATTCAAAAAAATGGTTAGGGTCTGTAAAAAAAACAACGCGACGAAAAAGTAGACTTGGGTATTCTCTGATCGAAATTACTA
>Ga0228669_1001068_pt1 | contig 11864 bp, 15 predicted proteins | sample 84DmetaG_FD_182700 | JGI IMG/M metagenome (GOLD analysis project Ga0228669, IMG submission 182700) | Seawater microbial communities from Monterey Bay, California, United States - 84D | ecosystem: Environmental > Aquatic > Marine > Coastal | place: USA: California | collected 2016-10-11 | reverse complement strand
GTCACAGGTTCAATCCCTGTACCACCCACCAAGAGAAAAAGCTTTCGCGGACCGGTAGTTCAGCTGGTTAGAATGCCGGCCTGTCACGCCGGAGGTCGCGGGTTCGAGTCCCGTCCGGTCCGCCATTATTATCAATTAAACCCCTGTTTTTACTGGGGTTTTTTTGTATATAGGGTTATTAGACTCATCCTAGGTACAGTTTTAGGTACAAGACAGCCGAGATAAAAACGCACTTCCAGTCTTCAATACACCCCCCCCATCACGAAAACCGCCGTTCATAATATCTATATCCCCGCCGTAAAAAAAACCCGAATGACTGGCTTGAACAAATAAGTTAGGATTATTCGATATTAAATTGGTCCTAGCATTACAGGTTTTAAATTTTTATTCAGGACACAGGAACAAAAGGAGCTGTTTTAACGAACATCACAGAGGCATGGAATGAGACGATTACTGATTATCCTAATGATTGTAAGCCCCTTTAGCTTTGCTGATGAGCCTGCCGTCTCGCAGGAGTTCTTACATAACGTGGCCAGAACTACGCAATCTATGTCTCGCTTAGAAGCAATGGCAGATACTGGAAACTGCGCCGCGATGCAGCAACTAGGTAAGGTGCATCTTAACACCTCCGATACAGTTACACTCCGCAAAGACAACGATTTCAAATCATACTCATTTACTAAGGCGGCAGATTATTTTAGGGCAGCAGTGGAGTGTGGGCTTGATTCCAGCAAAGTATGGGATGAGTATAACCTCAAGATCCATAAGTACGACAATGCCGAAAAAATTACCAAAAAGGTGAGCTGGTATAAAGAGGCAGCCAGCGATGGATTTCCCATTGCTCAGCGAATTCTGGCAGTTCATCTTGGATATGGAGATGAATCACTGCAACTACTTGAGAAGTCTGGAGACAGCGGGGATAACAAATCACTTATACTTCTTGCGAGTCGTTATACGCTCGGTCTCGGAGTAAATCCATCACCGTCAATAGCTAAAAGTTATTTAGATCAGGTTCAAAGTCCTTCACCTGAATTTTTAAATGCATGGAGAGATCTTAATAACTCAACAAAGGGGCGGTTTAGCGCTCAATATGATGCCGCCTTTGCGGGTTTCGTAGCTTTCGGGGGTAAGAGGTATAAAACCTGCTGGTACCCTGAAGGGGCGAATTGCGCGCCTTCAATTCACTTTTACTCTGCAGTTTCATTACTCACCAAAATCTTTAGTTGTTCTGACGATATCGGTGGTTCGGTGACAAGATTTATCCAATTATCCCTAAGAGATCGTGATGATTGTTTTGTGGCTGGGAGTGCGGGACAACGCTGGAGAATCATTGACACCTATGAGATGGTCCCATTGGCATACAACACGGCTAAAACGTGCTTCCAATCAAAATTTGCAAATTGTGATCTCACTCAAATTTATCAAGATAACAAGCTCGCGATTGACACGCATCATAAAACGAAATATCACAAAGCTGCAAAAGATTTTGAAATGGAAATAGCCACAGGCTATGCACAATCAGATCCCGACTTCGGAAGTGGAATAATATTATTATTTGTCACCATAGTCGCAGTTGGTTTAGCAATATTAGAAATGAATCGCAAGTCAGAAAAACGGCTTAACGAAAATATCATCAACGCTAGCATAAAAACTCGAGAGCAACCCAGAGATGAAAGATTGACAGCTGAATTAGCTGACGCTGGATTTCAAAATAAAAGTAATAGTCATTATCGAAAGTTAATAGCAATGGCTGCTGTAGCAGCAATCCTCTTATTCTTTCCTATTTTGCAAGATCAAAATTTTGGGACAGCTACTCCCGTTTTACGAACATTGGTCTCGTTTATACTCGCTTTTGTAATCGGTACTTTAGCCGCCCTTAAACTGAGGCACCCTGACCCTACGAAGCCGTCACATTATGCTGCTACATGGTTTGGAGGCATGCTTTTCCTCTGTGCAATATTACGGCTGCCTTCATTTTTTGATACCTTGGATGTCGAATATTTAGCTCAATTTGGTATTGTCATAATAGTATTTGGTACGGTTAGTTACTTGGCTGGATATGTCTTTGGTAAATATAAAAAAGCTAGTTAGCCTCTAAAACCGATCAGCGGGAGTAGTGTCATATAATCGTGTCGCAGCTCCTGACAGAGATTTTACGGCCTACATGTTCCTCGTATAATAACTGTCCAGTAAATTGACTCTTTTCACTTGATACATGTCCAAGTAGACTCTAAAAGATAGAGTAGAAATCTTATGGACAGGGAATGAAAGCACTTTCAAATGAACAACTGCTAGAACTAACGGATGATTTTATCTGTGAGTGGCATAACATGTACCTGCATCAGAACAAAGCATTTAGAGGTCTAGTGCAGTCTAGCAAGGACGATGTTTATTGGCAGAAAAAGACAGGTAAGATTTATGTTAATGAGTACGGCAAAATTCTAGGGTGTGACCGTTTTATTGATGCACCTGAGGAATCCTATGATTACTCAGTCTACAAGCCACTAGAAGACCAAGATTTAGTTTATTGCGGCGACTGGACAGCGTTTTATCCAACTGAGGTGAAACTGAATGCCCATAAGGAATGGACGGAAGCTAGAAGAAATTTACTAGAGCATCCATTTCGTAAATTAGTCCTTAATGAGCCCAATGGACATTTAAAGCGTGTTCTAACACTCCTAAATCAAACAGGCAGTACCTCAACAAAATTTAGATACCAACTAGCCAGTAAAGCAGATGGTCAGGAGGACGCAGAGTCAATAACAGAACGCTATGAGTTGGCCGTAATAATGATCTTCGCGGCGGCCATTCATGTTACTGGCCAACCTGAAAACTACTCAAATTTTGGTGTAGAAGCTGAAGTTATGCGTGTGGTTTCTCCTAGTGCAAATGTCCTCAAATATGCCAAAAAACTTCGTGATGCACTCGTTCAAGATGGCTATCCCGATGGGCCGCGCGATGTGATGATGCGGAATGATCAAGGCAAGGCGCGACTAATGAAAGAACTCAAAACTCTGGCCGATGGAAAGCGCCTGACAAGAGAGTTGGAGCGCACTAAAAATCGAGGAAAATGGGTTGTTAGAGAGATTACTATGATTGGCAAGCATCTATTCAATATGACCAATAATCGAGACACACAGAGGTTCTCTGCTCAAGCTATAGAACGTATCTTCGATTTCTTATATGACATGGATTTGATCGACGATGATGAGCATATAGGAGCTAGGCAGATCAGCAAGCGACAGAAGACGCTCGATGAGTCGCACACCCTCCCATTATCATTTAATCAAGATAACCTGCCTTTCTAGATAGGTCGGAACTCTTTTTTAAAAAATCATCATTCCAGTTCCGATCAGTGTTGTGGTCAATATCGGACATGTGCGTAAACTACTTTACCTGTTAAGACAAACTATTAACCACTTACAGGTGAACAGCATGAAAGATAATAATGAAATTCCACGCTTACTCCGCTGGAAAGAAGTCTCCCAAATCATACCTTTCAGTCGGTCCTATGTTTACGACCTAATGAATCAGGGCAAATTCCCAAAAGGCTATAAACTTGTTCATGGTGGCCAAGCTGTTGGTTGGTGGGCGTCAGATATTTATAACTACATGATAAGCCTCCAAGAAAAAACACTTGTAGCCCCTGATCTGACCAATCTAGACGACAAGCCACAGCCTACTGGGTGGCAAGATGAGTAGTAAAGTCGAAGGTTTCTTCGCTATTGAGCATGACATAGTCATGAAAATTATTGATGAATATGGTTTGAACACAGCCTATCATTTTATTACCCAATGCAGTGGCAGAAGTGGCTTAGGAAAGCAAACTAGCTGGAGTAAACACGCAGTACATCGGTATGCTGGTTTAAGTGTTAGAGTGGCGATGAAGACAGAAGCTAACCTTATCGAAGGTGGATATCTAACAAAAACAAGAGGTGGAAAGCATCCCCGATTTACACTTGCTGATTCTCAAGCAGACACCATAGCTTGGATTCCTCATTCTTTTGTTACTGGAACTCTGGCTGAAGAGTGTTCCCCTTTAAAGCTGATACGTCAAACCAGTAGCGACGACACTCTTAGGTTAATGTTAGACCTCTACTGGCGGCAAGACATAGCCAACGAGGGCGGTTTTAACTTTATCTATCGAAGGTTTGAGTGTTCTCAAAAGATTGCTGAATTAGGAGCATTTTCGATATACGCATTTGATGAGACTACTGAGTTGATAACGGAAGAAGACTTTATTACGTCTTATGGTGATTGGTCAGTGGCATACGAGACTCTCCTTTCAACTGGTCTAGTGTACGAGGTGCCTTACCTGTTTGATTCAGAGGATGGCTTACCTTTGTTTCCACTGATTAATCCGTATACTGAGGAGCCTTTATCAGACCTAGAGACTGTGGCTATAGAATCGCTACCTGATCAGTTTGCTTACAACGCATCGAATCATGACTACTGCCTTATGGTTCCTAGCCATATGAAGAAGCCAGTTCTCAAATCATTACTATTCCCTCGCTACAGGCAACACACAGAAATGATGAAAGCAGGTTATGCCGCAACTCGGGAACGAATAGAAGCGGCTAGATGTTTATATCTAAGACATATCCAAGACACTTCTAAGACAACTCTAAGACAGATTCAGGACGTATCTAAGAATATCAATGACAACCCAAATACCGTACTAACTATGTCCGACACGGACAGGAGATGGGCTTATGAATAAACGTTTCAGAGGTAAGTCAGACACCGTAAGCATCGATTTAACAGATTTAGTACATCCATCACTAAGGGTTAGTAATCATGATGATAACGAGATCAAGTCGAGAATGTTGTCTGGTGGCTGTATTTTGCACGGATATGGTGTATTTACAGCATACAGGCGAAAAAAATTGCATGCTATGCGCTAACCTATCTAAAAACGCATATAATTTAGGTCAGCAAAGAAGAGGTTATTGATGGGCGAACAAGATGATGCAAAGAGCGGTTCTTCGGGGAAAAAGATTTGGCCAACTGTCTTCAAATGGATAAAGCGCCTGCTTGTCTTGGCAGTGGGGAGCATAATCCTTTTAGCGGGCTTAGATTTCTGGGAGCAGTATCAGCGCGAGCAGGAAAAAGAACGTCGTGAACAGGCAGAAGAACGTGAAAAAGCCCGCGTGGAAGGTATTGTGCTGGTAGCACAAGGTATAGATAACCAATCTAAAGCTAGAGACATTATTGGTAACACACAACCTGACCCAGCGAGTGGTACGCAGATAGTTCGGGGCGTAAAAATATATTCAGAGGATGGTCTCTGCAATATCGATGTTGAGTTGCGATTGGACGGCACTGCATTGACAGGAATTTATTGTCCCAACATAAATATCAATCCACGTGATGATCTTTGGGTGAAATTCGATACTGACGATGTATCTATGGCAGTCGATTTAAAATATTTTTCTGGCTCTGATGATGTTTATATAACGGGCAGCTACTCATTTGCGTACTCAGCCTTCGTCAATAAATTAAGATGCTCTAATTCACTGGCTTTAAAAATTCCTGCGGCTTACTCTTTTTGGACTAGGTTTGATCTTTCAGGTACCTCGACTCCAATCGGTCAGCTTGGTAAGGGTAGGGACTTTAAGCCAAACCCATGCGAAAATAAAAAAAATAAAATTTTCAAGCCAGATCTAAGCAGTATGTTTGAGGTATTAAATGACTAACGCTCACCATTCATCGCCACTCGGCAGACCCGCATGGATACCAACCGACTCAGTATGTCAGGAAGCTCGTGAAATGGCTTCTAACGGCCTTACAGTGTCACAGATAAGTGATTGCTTAGGTATATCCGAATCAACCTTATACGCCAAACAAGGTGAGTATAAGGAGTTTATGGATGCTATAAAAAAGGGACGCGCTGAGGGCATTCATAAAGTCTCTAATGCACTCTTTGAAAAGGCTACTCAAGGTAACGTCACAGCTATGATTTACTACCTAAAGGTCAGAGACAGAGAGAATTGGGGTGAGAATCAACCAGAGTCTTTGAGGGAGATACCGCCTATGCAGATTGTTGTAGATTCCAGAGCGAGAGATAGAACTCGCACTAATATGATTAAAGGATACACATGAAAACAGTTCTAATAATATTTTTATTTGCCGCTTCACTTATGTTTAACATAGCCTTACTGGCAAGCCAGACTGTCTTTGAGATGGCGAGTTCTGCTTTCACGGCATTAACAGATATGCCAACGGGAGCTTCTAAAATCCATCCAAAAAACACTAAAGTCAACTTTAAGGGGAAAAAGGTCACAGTTGCGGAAGCTGTAGGATCAACTGCTAACGGTGTAAAGCGCAGAGCGGCTAGGACTGCCGCGAAATCCGTGAGTGCTATGGCCTTTGAAGCCGCTCCTTTCATCGGAACTACAGCAATCGTTGGCGTGACACTTTGGGAGCTTAATGACTTATGCGAAACAGCAAAAGATATGGATGCATTGAACAGGGCATTGAATCCGGATGAGACGACTGATGCTGATCAAACTTCGGTCTGCTCAATAGCAGTCCCTACCAGCGAGGAATTACAGGAAAAGGTGGGTAAACAGAGTAAAGAGAGTTTCAATAAATTTAAGACCTTTTTCTCAGAGTTAAATGAAGAATGAAATTTAACATACCAAAAGTCGAACTTTCTCTATTTAATAAAAAGATTCAAGGCGAAATAAAGGCGCTTCCTGAGACAGTTGAAGTTCCAGATATAGACGGCCTGCCTGAGGAGTTTTCCAAAAAATTCACGGTAGAAGGTTTATGGGAGACGCTTAAAAAGTCGTCTCGATCTCTTGGGGAGGAAGGTCTCTTTAATGTACTGATTCTGTATTATTCACTTGAAAGCGAAAAAATGACGCTTGCTCATCGAGCTACAATTTATGGTTCTCTTGGCTATCTAATAAGTTTAATTGATGCTATCCCCGATTTCACTCCAGTTTTTGGGTACTCTGATGATTTTGCGCTTATAGCCGCAGCGGTCGCCTCATTGGCAAGTGTGATCGATGACAAGACGAAAATTACCGCAAGATCAAAAGTAAATGAAATATTTAACAACTCAGATCCCAAATAGGGCTAACAAGCACATAGCAGATGATGGCCAGATTTTAGTCTGCTCAATAGCAGTTCCTACCAGAGAGGAATTGCATAACAAAGTGAATAATCGGAGAAGTGGGGCGAGAATCAGCCTGAGCCTTTGAGAGAGTTACCACCTATGCAGATTGTTCTATCTGGGGTTTCCCCGTCAGATCATGGATAGTTGAGTACCATCAAAGATATTTTCATTTGACTATAAATGCACTATTCTTACTAAGCGATTTATTCCTACTTACGATTGATAGCTGGGGGGTCGTATATATCCCAATCTTGAGGTGCGGTCTCTAGCTTCGATTTCATCTGTTTACGGCGCTCTTGACGAGTAATGCCAAACACTTCGAAGTGCTGGCCATCAATGATGTCTTGCAATTCTTGTTTATTAACTATGTTGGCAGTGAGCCCAGCATCAATGAAGCCATCAATTTTATAGCTGAGGACTTTTCGATAGGTCGAAGTGACATCCTTAATTGAGTAGAACTCTGTAAGTCGACACTTAACGCCGTCGATGTACTTTAATTTACTGTATTGTATGTTTAGACTCATAGAGGAACTATACAGTTATTTTAATAGATCCGGTATATGGTGTTATATGAATATTGTTAGGATTATTATAATTGGCTCAGTTTGACAGTCACGAAATAGAAATATCAAGGATCAAGAAAAATGGGTGGTGAAAAAGAAGAAGTAATGTATCTGAAAAAATCCATTGGTAGGCATGAATTCAGTAATAATCGGTTGATACAAATATTATTTGCCAGCATCGCAATGTATATTATTGTAAATAGTTATGAGTATAGAACGCAATATGATGCCTGCTATGATCATGGCGTTGAAAATCTTCTTCATAAATCTCAGGAGGGTTTAAAGGCCGCAAAGGCAAAAGGCTCTGATGCTGCAACTGCATATAGACTTAAAGCGGAGCTTATAGTAATTAATGGGTGTGCCATAGGGAAATAAATAACTGAAGCAAAGAAAATTTCAGGGAGATAATCATGTTGGTTCTGTTAACATTATTGATAGTCAATTATTCTGGGAACTTCCTCCAGAATCAGAAAAGATAAAATGTACATACATCCGAGATGATGTATGACTGGCAGACCCCAATGGATACCAACTGACCCCGTATATCAGGAAGCTCGTGAAATGGCCTCTAACGGCCTTACAGTAGCTCAAATAGCCGATTGCTTAGGTATATCCGAATCAACCTTATACGCCAAACAGAACCAGTGCAAGGAGTTTCTGGATGCGATAAAAAGGGACGCGCTGAGGGCTTAAATAAGGTCCCTAACGCACTCTTTGAAAAGGCTACTCAAGGTAATGTAATAGCCATGATTTACTATCTAAAGGTTAGGTCTAGATAGGAGTGATGCCACATGATTGAAATGGTCGTTTGCTATTATTCTTGAAAGACAAACCATATTTAACCTTCACAGCATAATATTTCTGCAGATACTCACAGAATCTAACGATCTCATACTCTAAGCCTCTTCCGTCACGGCTTTTGCGCAAGAAATCACTAGGGCCGTCAGAGCCTTTAGAGCTGTTCACGCGGCGGCATGACGGGACATGGTTTGACCTGTCATTGGCAAAGACTTTCTTCTTAGATGCAGCCCAAGACGATGCTCCGCTTTCGTATGCGTCTTTGAGACTGACTACATGATCAATGTTAATAAAGTCACAGGCTTCGTTAGTGTAGAAGCCGGTGGCGGTGTTGGGTTTGTAACTGCGGTAGTTGAATTCTTTGCGGTCGTAGTCACTAGCAAATGATGCGGAGGTATAAATCAAAGCTACACTTAAAATTAAAACTTTACTCATATCTCTTACTCAGACAGCTACGAACTTACAGTAAAGCGATGGGTATTCCTTTAATTCTAGCTGCTGCGTCAACGTGATAATAATGCCATCTTTTATCTCAGCAATCATTTCCTGAGCGCTCTTACCTAGTTGTAAATAGCAATATTGTCGGACTGGCGCTTTTGTATCCAAAGGAGAGTATTCGAGACCAGTTATCACATGTTCTCCAGTATCAGTAATCGCATCATGAAAAACCGTGTATCTAGTTCTTATTAATGTATCTTTAATAGTTTCGTCATCCTGAGCCGATGTTATCTCAGTTAAATCACTTTGTACCTTAGGCTCTGTAGTTGGTAGTACCTGAACTGGGTCAGCTATAAAGTACTTGTACGCAAAAACAGACGCGAGCAGCAGAATAGCAATCCCAATACAAATAAGTACAAGCCCTTGCATATAACTGACAAATCTTTCGGACTTTAGAGTCTCTAGGATCGCCGAATGCTTTGATAGCTCAGTCTGCACAGCTTGGTTATATGGAGTATAAACATTCCGTGTAAACTCAATTTTCTCGTCTGATTTTGCCACTATTACTCACTCTTATCTTTATTTTTACTTAATGTGAGTGAATTATCTTTTTTACTACTTGATTTGGCTTTATTTGTAACCGCTTTCCCATCAACCAGATCCATAGATTCTGTGATATTTAACAGTTTTTTATCATTTGTGTAAAATGGAACATGAACGACCTCTCTTACCTTTACCTCAATGGGTTTCTCTACCGTAACAACTTTAGTCACTGCCACTTCCTTTATTATTTCTTTTGGCACTTCTTTAATAACGGGTAGTTTTTGGGTTCTTCGCTTGGTGATAAAATATCTTCGTCCGCTATTCACGAAACGTGCGAGCAGACGATTTATCGGATATTTACTTTCATCTTTCTTGGAAATTGATTGATCGCTTAATACATAACTCGCTAACGCTAGCATGATTCCTGTAAGCGCAATCAAAATTGCTAAACTACCGAACCAAAGTGATGCAATGAAAGTAACCTCTTGCCTGCCAATGTCTGCAGCTTGCTCCTTTCCGAAATACATTTGAGCAAATCGATAAACTTGATTATTACCTACTCGTGTATTGATTTCTTTTCTCAAATCTAATCGCGCTAAATTTAAAGAGTCTAACTCATTATCAATAGAATCGATCCTATCGGAGTTAGAATCGAATCTTTGCAGAGTATCACTTCGTTGTTGTTTAATTTCATCTGCTGCTTTATCGAATCTTTTTTCTATAGAAGCTAATTCAGCATCTAAATTTTTGACCCTATCCTCGATATCTTTCTCTTTTGTTCCGATAGATCGAGAAAGCCTCTCACGAAGAACTCTTCGCTCTTCAAGCACCTGAGAAATTTGCGGGTCAAATTGACTGTTAATTAAATTAAGTTGCAGAACTAAGTTCTCTCGTTCCTTCAGCTGATAACTCGTTCTATCAAACTTTCTTATCTCGCTCTCAAGGTCTTTAATTTCTGCATCTCTTGCTTTGAGTCGTTCTTCCCAGTCGTTTCTAATACCGCTCCTTGTAAAAATACTTGCATCCTCAATTTCTTTATAGCTTCTCGTTAAAGAATTGTCATAACTATCCTGTTTTCTTTGCAGAGTCGATTGGAGATTCCTAAGTTTAGAAGTAGTATTTGCTCTTCCTTCACTCAAAAGAGCTTGATACGTTTTATTTGCATCATCGACTGCTTGAGTCCTAGATGCCTCAAGTTCCTGCCTTCTAAGGTTCTTCTCTTCGATTTCTTCTCTCAAGTTAGTTAATGTTTCATTTTCTATAGTAGCTCTTAGCTCCGTCTTTCTAGAAGAAACAATGCTAGCGTCCGCAGCTCTAGCTTTAGATAGGTTAAGAGATTTTTCTTGGAATTCTGCCTCGATCTGGTCACTCGTTAGATTTGATAATCGCTCTCGTTGATCTTCTAAGTTACCAATCTTTTCTTCAGTGGCTGACAAATTCCTTTTAAAGTCATTTATACCAAATATGAGTGCATTAAAATTACGCTCGAAGCCATTAGCTGCAGACTCGAAGGTAATAGTCGCCATAAAAATTAGAGTGAATCCAAAAATCAACTTCCACACTATAGATTTAGCTTGATAAAAAGCTCCAACAAACGGGATTTTAGTTATTTCTACCAGAGCGACCATTATAAAGGGCATTGCTGCAATAAAAATATTCGCACTCGTTACAAAACCTGTACTAGTGTTGTAAGCCTCCATCTCTTCAAAAGATGAGTATCCTTGCATCAAAGCAATAGCCAACCCGATCATCACCGCACAAATTTCAAAAGCCCAAGCGAAGGCATACAATTGTCTACCTAACTTTAATCTGGTTTTATCAACATTCTCAGTCATTCCTTTGTCTCACTTATTTAGTCTTCAGGGATATAAATATTAAATGTTTTTTCCGATTTAGTTTCAAGCTCAAGCCCAGATTCATTGTCCACCTCGTAAAGAAGAAGAGATTCTTCAGGACCTAAAGTAGAGGAATGATACAGTGCACCCTCTTTGGTGTTATCGCTCAAAATATCTTTGATATCGCTTTTTGTAGTTACAAATCCAGACCCACCTTCATCTTCCGCCTTTACGGGCTCTTCTGATGCTGTGTCATCTAACCCAGACTCACCTTCATCTTCCGCCTTTACGGGCTCTTCTGGTACTTTGTCATCTAACCCAGACTCACCTTCATCTTCCGCCTTTACGGGCTCTTCTGGTACTGTGTCATCTAACCCAGACTCACCTTCATCTTCCGCCTTTACGGGCTCTTCTGATGCTGTGTCATCTAACCCAGACTCACCTTCATCTTCCGCCTTTACGGGCTCTTCTGGTACTTTGTCATCTAACCCAGACTCACCTTCATCTTCCGCCTTTACGGGCTCTTCTGGTACTTTGTCATCTAACCCAGACTCACCTTCATCT
>Ga0228669_1001038_pt1 | contig 12134 bp, 9 predicted proteins | sample 84DmetaG_FD_182700 | JGI IMG/M metagenome (GOLD analysis project Ga0228669, IMG submission 182700) | Seawater microbial communities from Monterey Bay, California, United States - 84D | ecosystem: Environmental > Aquatic > Marine > Coastal | place: USA: California | collected 2016-10-11 | reverse complement strand
AACTAATGACATATTTTTAGTCCTGCTTTCCTTTGATATAGATGCCATTTCTACAGTTCTGTTTGGCTCAATAGCATAAGATTTAATGACGTTAATCCCACTAAAAGACTCTTGACTGAATGTGGATAGCTTGGACAACATTTGCTGTACAAGAGTGCTTCGCTCGTGTATGGCCCTGCTGAGTCGGTATATTAAAAAAGATAATATGGGCAGGGGGAGAAGCGTGTATAAGGTTAGTTTTGGCGCTACGCTTACCATATAGCTGATTACAATAATAAAAAGGGTTAATGTATTGATGCTGTACATAAGTGCTGGCCCCACATACATGCGAACTCGAGATACGTCTTCACTGATGCGGCTCATTAAGTCACCAACACGGTTTTGTTTGTAGAAACGCAATGAGAGTTTTTGATAGTGGTTGTAAACGGTGTTTTTTAGGTCATATTCAATATGTCGCGAAACATTGATGATGGTTTGGCGCATACTAAAGGTAAAGATGCCAGAGATAACTGCAGCACCCACAATCAGCGCTATATTGGTTAAAAGTAGTCTTTTGATATCGGTTAAATCGGCCTCTCCACTTCTTATAAATTGCTCTATGGCGGTAATTGAATCTCCAACTAGGCTAGGGGCAAGGACAGCAAAAACACGAGAAGAAACTGTAAAGAGCAACCCTAACAGTAGTAGGAATCGATATTTCTTTAGATAACGGTTGAGGTATTGAAGCGCGCGCAATTATTTTTTTTACGAAGATAGGATTTTAGGTCTTTGCATCAAATCTTGTGTAGGATATCATTTAAAATCTCCTATTTTTGCATTATCAAACGTTCTTATACATGATTACTCGTCGTCACTTACGCACCAAGGTTATGCAAGCGCTTTACGCACAGCAACTTGACCCAACAGACAACCTTGCAACAGGAGAATCATGGATTTTGAAAAGCAGTCAGGATTTTTACCTTCTTTATATTACGCTTCTCGATTTGTTCCGAGAGCTTCATTCTTGTGGATATGCGCTATATGAGAAAAACACCAAAAAACACTTACAAGAAAACAAAAACGAAACAAATCCTAAGTTTTTTAGCAACAAAGCTCTTTTGGCGTTATGCAACAATGAAGTTCTAGCAGCACAAAGCAAAAAATACAAGCTTAAGTACTGGAAAAATCACGACGAATATGTGCGTTTGGTTTGGGATGAAATTACCGCTTCTACAGTGTATCATGATTATTTAAAGACCGAAACCAACAGCCTTGAAGATGATCAAGATTTTTTGGTAGCCCTTTTTACTAAAGTAATTGTGCCCTTTGAACGTTTGGGTGAATTTATGGAGGAGGTCAACATCTCTTGGGTTGACGATGCACCACTTGCCAACACCATAGTGCGAAACAGCCTAAAGCGAATTACTGAACCCAACAGTATCATCACCGTTCTGTACAAAGACGAAGAAGATCGTAAATTCTCCTTAGAACTTTTTAGAAAAGTAGCACTTAACAAAGCAGAACTTATCGATGAAATAAAGGGACGAACGCCAAATTGGAATTCGGGCCGTATTGCTGAATTGGATTTTACTTTATTATTAATGGCTTTGGCTGAATTACTTTATTTCCCCTCAATACCCGTAAATGTTACCATCAACGAATACTTAGAGATTGCTAAGGAATACGCCACACCAAAGAGCAGTATGTTTATCAACGGCATATTAGATAGCGTTGTCAAGGACATGACAAAAGAAAAACGCATTCATAAAAATATACGTGGAATGCAGTAATATGTTTATTTTTGAAAAAATTTATAAAATGAAACCATTTGTTCTGGCCTTAGTTGCCTTATTTATGTTGAGTTGCTCACAAAGCGCCTCAAAGATAGTTAAACAAGAAAATGTTGAAAAAGCAACAGCACAACAAGAAGCCAATGAGGACTTGCCCGTGATGTCTTTTGAAAGAGCTGAACACGACTTTGGCACCATAAACGAGGGTGATATAGTTGAAACATCCTTTGCCTTTACAAATACAGGAAAAAGCGATCTAATTATTTTAGATGCCCGTGGAAGCTGTGGGTGTACAGTTCCTGAGTATCCTAAAAATACGCCAATTGCACCTGGTGAAACAAGGGAAATAAAAGTAAAGTTTGATTCTGCAAACAAACCAGGTAATCAAACGAAAACGGTAACACTAACCAATAACACCGAACGCGGTCGAGATATTCTTCGTATCAAAACAATGGTTACTGCTGATCCTGTAAAAGAACAACAACGCCAAGCTGCACGCAACCAAATGAACCAATAATGATGCAAATTTTTCAAGCTACCGGTGGAGGAAACTTCACCTTGTTAATCCTCATGTTTGGGGTTATGTTTTTGTTTTTAATTTTACCCCAACAGCGCAGAGCAAAAAAGGAGCGTAAATTTAAAAATGCACTTAAAAAAGGCGATTTGGTTGTAACCAAAGGCGGTATTCACGGTAAGATTATTGAAGTGAACGACAGCAATGATACTTGCGTTATTGAGACCATGGCCGGTAAGGTAAAAATGGAGCGCAGCTTTGTCTCTCACGAGATGAGTAAGCAACGTGCAACTCCTGCTAAAAAATAAAATTTCCATAAGCTGCTTATGATTAACCTCGTAGGCAGCTACTTTTTCTTTTATGTACAAACGTCTAATACGTCCTGTCCTTTTTCTTTTTGATCCAGAAGGGGTGCACTATTTTTCGTTTGCTGCCATACGCCTGTTACACCGTATTCCCTTTATGGGAGTTATTATTAGAGCGCTATATGCTTCCCATAAACCAACACTTGAACGCGAGGTTTTTGGACTTCGGTTCCCAAACCCTGTTGGCTTAGCAGCAGGATTCGATAAGGATGCTAAACTCTATCACGAACTTGCAAATTTTGGTTTTGGCTTTATCGAAATTGGAACGGTAACCCCCAAGCCACAAGGCGGCAATCCCAAACCTCGTTTGTTTCGATTAAAAAAAGACAAAGGAATCATTAATCGTATGGGCTTTAACAACGAAGGTGTTGTGGCTGCTGCAAGAAGACTTAAGAAAAATAAAGGAGTACTGATTGGTGGTAATATTGGCAAGAATAAAACCACACCTAACGATCAGGCACAAGACGATTACCTTATTTGTTTCGATGCCTTGTTCGATGTAGTGGACTATTTTGTAGTCAACGTCAGCTCGCCCAATACACCTAACCTTCGCGACCTTCAAGAAAAAGAGCCGCTGTCCAAGCTGTTAAATGTTTTGCAAAAGCGAAACAGCGAAAAATCATCACGTAAACCCATACTGCTAAAAATAGCTCCCGATTTAAGCGATTCACAGTTGGATGATATTATAGAGATCGTAGCAAACACCAAAATTGATGGTGTTATTGCCACCAATACAACGCTGTCACGTACAGGACTAATGAGCAGTGCTGAATTAACCAATCAAGCAGGTGGCTTGAGTGGAAAGCCACTGACAAAACGCAGTACGGAAGTCATATCATATTTACATACGAAAAGTAAGTCCGCTTTTCCTATTATCGGCGTAGGAGGTATACATACTCCTGAAGATGCTCAAGAGAAACTAGCTGCTGGTGCTTCTTTGGTGCAGCTTTATACAGGCTTTGTTTACGAAGGTCCTGGGGTGGTTAAACGTATGAATCGCTCCTTCAAATAGAGTTTTCCCTTCCTGTAATACCATTAAATTAAAATATTTTGTAATTTAGTTTATAAATGTTTAACCCTAAGTCAACATTATGAATGATTTTTTATGGCCTATTATAGTAGGTATAGTCGCTGGTTTTCTTGCCGGTTAAGTAACCAAAGGAAAAGGCTTTGGGCTCATTTTTAACTTATTGGTTGGTGTCGGCGGTGCCATTTTGGGCGGCTGGCTTTTCGGTCAATTGGGAATTAGCATTGGTACTGGTCTTTTAAGTACTTTAATTACCGCTTTTGTCGGGGCAATTGTACTGCTCTTTATTATCAACCTACTAAAAAAAATATAAAGTAATCCTGTGGGATGGGTGCGCCCATCCCATTTTTTACCCCCTCTAAATCTTGCAAATCATGAATAAACGCTATACAAGTATACTTCTTTTTCTATGCATAAACATATATTATGTAAATGCACAACGTGCCAATACAGCAAATATTTACCGCTTTGATTACAATGGTCATACCTATGAGGTGGTAAAAGAAAACAAAAACTGGGCCGACGCCGTAGCTTGCGCCGTAGCCCGCGGCGGTTATTTAGCTGAAATTGATACAGCCGCTGAAAACACGGCTATATTTGATGAACTTTTAAATAATGCCAGTATTACCTTAAGTCTAACTTCAACAGCTAATGGAGGTGGAGCTGCTTACGTTTGGATTGGCGGTAACGACCGAGCTAGTGAAGGAACTTGGATTTGGGATGGCGATAATACAGTAGTTTCTAGCTCTTTTTGGTCTGGTTCAGCTTCTGGATCTGCTACAAACTCCGCCTATACCAATTGGGGAACTACGGGCGGAACACAAAATGAACCCGACAATTATCTGAGTAATCAAGATGGACTTGCCATAGGGCTAAATGCTTGGCCTACAACAAATCCACCTGGATTTGGGTATGGAGAGGCTGGTCAATGGAATGATATTCTAGATACGGAAACACTTTTTTATCTAATTGAATACAACACCGTTTTAAGTCATGATACTCCAGAAAAAATTGAAAATAGCAGGGTTTATATTTATGATAGCCAACTTTTTATTGAGGCTACTAACATTCCCATCGCTACTGTAGCATTGTATGACTTGACGGGGAAAAAAGTATTTTTTTATCAGACAGAAGCTATCCCAAAACCTATTGATGTTTCTTCTCTAGTTAAAGGGATTTATTTGGTTAAAATTTATGCCGAGAATGGAAGCACTTTGGCGAAAAGAATACGGAAGTAAGTCAGAGTATTTAGGACATAACACTATAGCCTACGTTTAGGTGGTTTATAGTTGCCCACAAATGCAGCGCAATTATTTCATTATATTTATGCCTCATCTCTATTAATTTAAATGCCCAAAATGAAAACGTCTAACACATATACCCCCCTTTTAATATTTATAGGTCTCGTTGTATTTTCTTGTACTACGGATTGGAATCAAAATAAACTCCTAAAGTCATGGACAGGGCCCTATATGGGTACTCCTGCCTTTGATAAAATGCAGGTAGCAGATGTAAAGCCAGCCATGCTTAATGCCATGGAGCTCAACTTATCAGAAATAGAGGCCATTGCAACAAATCCTGAGCCACCAACCTTTGAAAATACGATTGTGGCCATGGAACGGTCTGGAAAAGTTTTAGATCGTGCTTTTACGTACTATGGGATTTTTAGCAGTAATATGTCCTCTCCAGAATTTAGAGAAGTGCAAACTGAACTTGCACCATTATTTTCGGAGTTCCAATCTAAAATCACGCAAAATGAACAGCTTTTTCAGCGAATTAAAACCGTGTATGAAGCCTCAAAAACAAAACCGCTAGAAGCAGACCAACAACGTGTAGTTGAACTTACCTACCAAGGCTTTGCCATGAACGGCGCTGATTTAGACGATGTCAAAAAGAAACGCTACGCGGCCATTAATAAGGAGCTTTCCTCGCTCTACACCAAGTTTTCAAACAACGTGCTTCATGACGAAGAAAATTATGTTACTTACCTAAAGGAAAATCAGTTAGATGGGCTTCCAGATGATTTTGTCAAGTCTGCTGCTCGTACAGCAAATAGCAAGGGAAAGCAAGGAGAATATGCGGTTACCAATACCCGTTCTTCAATGGATCCGTTTTTGACCTTTTCTACCGAACGCGATTTGCGTAAACAAGTTTGGAGTAATTATTACGCTCGTGGCGACAATGGCGACGCATATGATAACAAGGAAATCATTGCACAAATATTAAAACTTCGCAAAGAACGGGTAGCCTTGTTGGGGTATGAGAATTACGCTGCTTGGCGCCTACAAAATCGTATGGCAAAAAATCCAGAAAATGCCATGGCACTTATGGAAGCTGTATGGCCAGCAGCCATTGCGCGCGTAGCCGAAGAAGTTGCAGACATGCAAGCTGTGGCAGATGCCAATGGAGATAACATCACTATAGCACCATGGGACTACCGTTTTTATGCAGAAAAAGTACGTAAAGCAAAGTATGATTTAGATTCAGATGAAGTGAAGCAATATTTGCAATTGGACAAGCTCACAGCGGCCATGCATTATGTAGCAGGTCGTTTATTTGGCTATTCCTTTTCGCCTGTAAAAGAAGGAGAAGTTCCAGTGTTCCACGAGGACGTTAACGTTTGGGAGGTAACCGATAAGCAAACAGGAGCACATATTGGTCTTTGGTATTTGGACCCGTATGCAAGAGAAGGAAAACGTTCTGGTGCTTGGGCGACTACGTATAGAAGCTTCTCAACTTTTGATGGAAAAACCAATGTTTTGGCGTCAAATAATTCAAATTTTGTCAAACCAGCTCCTGGGGAGGCCTTGCTTATTTCTTGGGATGATGCTACAACGTTCTTCCACGAATTTGGTCATGCGCTACACTTTTTTGCATCTGAAGTGCGATATCCAACCCTTAACAGTGGTGTAAGAGATTATACAGAATTTCAATCTCAGCTATTAGAACGCTGGCTGTCGACAGATGAAGTAATCGACCAGTTTTTGGTGCACCAAGAAACGGGCGCACCTATGCCCGATGCTTTGGTGTCAAAAATTAAAAAGGCAGCAACCTTCAACCAAGGGTTTGCTACTACGGAATATTTAGCATCCGCACTGATGGACATGAAACTTCATTTGGCAGACCCAACAGATCTGGATGTTGATCAGTTTGAACGAGAAACATTGGCTGCGTTAAGTATGCCAAAAGAATTACCCATGCGTCACAGAACACCCCATTTTGGACACGTATTTTCTGGAGAGGGGTATGCAACAGCCTATTACGGGTATATGTGGGCAGATGTGTTAACAGCTGACGCCTCAGAAGCATTTAGAGAGGCACCGGGAGGCTTTTATGACCATGCGATGGCAGAAAAATTAGTGAAATACTTATTTGCGCCACGAAATTCCATTGAGCCTGCCCAAGCATATAGATTGTTTAGGGGTAGAGATGCTTCTATTGATGCTTTGATGCGGGCTAGGGGCTTTCCTGTTACCCCATAACGGAATTCTTACAACATGGCTAAAGCAGCAAAAAATTGCAGTATAAGGTAAGGAGTTGCGTGTATGCCTTAATTATTTTAGTACTTTCGAAAGAAATTTACTTATTATGAATAATTTGGCGCATCAGTCATTGGCCGCGTATGAAGAAGCAAAGCAACAGGCATCAGCACAACCGGAAGCTTTTTGGGGAGCGATAGCCAGTCAATTTGAATGGCATCAAAAGTGGGATAAGACCCTTGAGTATGACTTCCATAAACCAGAAGTAAAATGGTTTTTGGGCGGTAAAGTAAACATCACCGAAAACTGTCTTGATCGCCATCTAATCACTCAGCCAGATCAAACTGCAATAATTTTTGAACCAAACGATCCAAAAGAAGCAGCTCAGCATATTTCATATAAAGAACTCCACAGCCGTGTTTGCCAAGTAGCCAATATGTTGAAAGCAAATGGAGCAAAAAAAGGAGATAGGATATGTCTCTATATGCCTATGGTTCCCGAGCTAGCCATTACCGTTTTAGCCTGTGCACGTATTGGAGCCATTCACTCTGTAGTATTTGCTGGTTTCTCAGCTGCCGCTCTAGCTGCAAGAATAAACGATGCCGACTGTAGCCTACTGGTAACGGCAGATGGCGGATTCCGCGGTGCTAAAGTAACCCCGCTAAAAGATATTGCAGACGATGCATTAACGCACTGCTCAACCATAAAGACTTCTATTGTGCTTAAACGTACAGGCCAAGAAGTAGCTTGGAATGATATAGATGTTTGGTGGCACGAGGCTTTAGAGGGAGTGGACGACAACTGTCCTGCTGAAATCATGGATAGCGAAGATCCATTGTTCATATTATATACTTCTGGGTCAACAGGAAAGCCCAAAGGAATGGTTCATACATGTGGTGGATACATGGTTTACACCGCTTATTCCTTTCAAAATGTTTTCCAATATAAAAAAGGCGATATTTATTGGTGTACTGCCGATATCGGGTGGATTACCGGGCATTCCTACATCGTATATGGTCCCTTGGCTGTTGGAGCAACAACACTAATGTTTGAAGGCGTCCCTTCATATCCTGCTTATGATCGTTTTTGGGAGGTTTGCGCCAAACACAAGGTCAATCAGTTTTATACAGCACCCACTGCCATACGAGCGTTGCAAAAGCACCCAGTTGACTTGGTTAATAAACACGATTTATCTTCACTCAAAGTGCTGGGCTCTGTTGGGGAACCCATTAATGCTGAAGCATGGCACTGGTATGACGATCACGTGGGTAAGAATAAGTGCCCCATAGTGGATACTTGGTGGCAAACCGAAACGGGAGGGATTTTAATTACCTCTCTAGCTGGTGTAACAGCACAGAACCCTACCTATGCCACACTCCCCATGCCGGGCATTCAAGCAGTTTTGCTAGACCATGAGGGGAATGAATTGGCCGGTGAAAACGAAGGAATTTTAGCCATCAAGCATCCTTGGCCTTCAATTGCCCGCACCATTTGGGGTGACCACGAACGCTATAAAAATGTGTATTTCAGTGCCTATCCAGGGTATTATTTTCCTGGTGATGGTGCCTTACGCGACGCAAAAGGCAACTACCGTATTACAGGCAGGGTAGATGATGTGGTGATTGTTTCTGGACATAATCTCGGAACGGCGCCTATTGAAAATGCACTTAACGAACACCCTAATGTTGTAGAAAGTGCAGTTGTTGGTTTTCCTCATGACGTTAAAGGGAATGCACTACACGCATTTGTCATTGTACGTAGCAGAGCAGACGCCAATGAAACATTAAAAAACGAGCTACGCGCTCTCGTGGCAAAAACCATAGGGCCAATCGCTAAACCAGACCGCATACAGGTGGTAAGTGGACTTCCTAAAACGCGAAGTGGTAAAATCATGCGTCGCATACTGCGCAAGTTAGCAGCAGGCGAATACGATCAATTGGGTGATGTTTCTACTTTGTTAAATCCAGAAGTGGTGGAGGAGATTAAGCGAAATAGCTAAATGTTTCTCCGTTTTTGATTGTCTGTAGCGTTTCGTATATCAGTTTGATTACATTTTCTACATCCTCTTGGTGTACCATTTCTACCGTAGTATGCATATACTTTAATGGTAAAGAAATCAATGCTGATGGCACCCCACCGTTGCTGTAAGCAAAGGCATCAGTATCTGTTCCGGTATATCTTGAAGAAGCCAAACGTTGGAATGGAATCTTTTTTGCTTCGGCAGTGTCAATAATGCGATCGCGCAACAGTTGCTGTACGGCAGGGGCGTAAGAGATTACAGGTCCTTTTCCTATCTTATTGTCCCCTTGTTTTTTCGGATCAATCATCGGAGTAGAAGTGTCGTGACATACGTCTGTTACGATGGCTACGTCTGGTTTGATGGTCTGTGTAATCATCTCCGCTCCTCGTAGTCCAATTTCTTCTTGAACCGAATTGGTTATGTATAATCCAAAAGGCAATTCAACCTTATTTTCTTTAAGCATACGTGCTACTTCAGCAATCATAAATCCCCCTATGCGGTTATCAAGGGCTCGACACACAAATTTGTTTTTGTTCAGTACTTGAAAAGTATCGGGGTAAGTAATAACACAGCCCACATGGATGCCCATTTTTTCTACTTCTTCTTTTTTTGCAGCACCAACATCAATCGTAATATTTTCAAGTTTTGGCGTTTCTTCCTTTCCGGCCATTCTCGTATGAATAGCTGGCCAGCCAAAAACGCCCTTTACGATACCTTTTTTTGTATGGATGTTTACCCATTTAGATGGAGCAATCATGTGGTCGCTACCGCCATTTCGAATAACAGAAATCAAGCCTTTGTCGGAAATATAGTTAACATACCAGGAGATTTCGTCAGAATGTGCTTCAATTACCACTTTGAATTTTGCTTTGGGGTTGATGACACCAACTGCCGTGCCATAGGTGTCGGTTATAAAGTCATCGACATAGGGCTTTAGATAGTTCATCCAAATTTTTTGACTTTCCCATTCATATCCTGTGGGGGCAGGGTTATTGAGGTATTGTGCTAGAAATGCGTGTGACTTTTTATTTAAAATACTATCCATTGTGGTTTTTTAATTAAGTATGCTAAATTACAACATATAGGTAAAACAATCTTACTACTTTTGAACGCATGAATAAACTACTATATATAGGAGTTTTAATTTTGGCTTGCAGCGTATATGGACAGCAAACCCAACCTATTTATATAATAGATGGCGACACCTTGACCAAGCCTTATGTTGATTTAAGCGAAGTAGTCGTGCTTCCAAGCATAAAATTTAAGAGTTATGACGATTATGTTGCATACTACAGGCTGCAAAGACGCACTATAAAAGTATATCCTTATGCTAAACTTGCAGCAGAACGGCTGACGATTCTGAACCAACGTTTGGCAAATATTAAGCGCAAACGCGCCAAAAAACGGTATGCCAAGCGTGTGGAAAACTATTTAGAGGGCGAGTTTAAGGACGAATTAAAGCGACTTTCGCGCTCAGAAGGACGTATTTTGATTAAACTTATCTATAGGGAAACGGGTTTTACGGCCCATGAATTGATAAAAAAACTACGTAACGGCTGGCGTGCTTTTATCTACCAAACCACAGCAAAAATGTTTGATATTAATCTCAAAACCAGCTATAATCCAACTGATGTTGAGGAAGATGCGTTAATAGAGTATATATTGCAAAAAGCCTTTGCTGAAGGTGTGTTAGAACCAGCATATAAAAAAAAAGTAAATAAAGTTAGTTTGAAAGATTAAAAGCGTTGTATATTTGCAATCCGCAAAAAAAGCTGTGGACCACGTTCAAAAAAAGAATTTTAATTTTTTTTCATTGTGAGGTTGTGTAAACCGAAAAGCAGCGTATATTTGCAACCGCTTTCAAAAATGGAAGCAACAAAAAGTTCATTGAATTATTGAGAATGACAGCGCGTATTAATTGCGAGAGTAATTATAAATACGAATAGTAAAACAATCATGAGACAGCTCTAATTTGTCAATTTTTTTGTTGTTAATTTTATTTAAAGTTATACAATGAAGAGTTTGATCCTGGCTCAGGATGAACGCTAGCGGCAGGCCTAACACATGCAAGTCGAACGGTAACATAGATTGCTTGCAATCTGATGACGAGTGGCGCACGGGTGCGTAACGCGTATGCAATCTACCTTTTACAGGAGAATAGCCCAGAGAAATTTGGAATAATGCTCCATAATATCATTTATCAGCATTGGTTTATGATTAAAGCTCCGGCGGTAAAAGATGAGCATGCGTTCTATTAGCTAGTAGGTGAGGTAACGGCTCACCTAGGCTACGATAGATAGGGGCCCTGAGAGGGGGATCCCCCACACTGGTACTGAGACACGGACCAGACTCCTACGGGAGGCAGCAGTGAGGAATATTGGACAATGGAGGAAACTCTGATCCAGCCATGCCGCGTGCAGGATGACTGCCCTATGGGTTGTAAACTGCTTTTATATAGGAAGAAACACTCCCACGTGTGGGGGCTTGACGGTACTATATGAATAAGGATCGGCTAACTCCGTGCCAGCAGCCGCGGTAATACGGAGGATCCAAGCGTTATCCGGAATCATTGGGTTTAAAGGGTCCGCAGGCGGCCTGTTAAGTCAGAGGTGAAATCCTACAGCTCAACTGTAGAACTGCCTTTGATACTGATAGGCTTGAGTTATTGTGAAGTGGTTAGAATGTGTGGTGTAGCGGTGAAATGCTTAGATATCACACAGAATACCCATTGCGAAGGCAGATCACTAACAATATACTGACGCTCATGGACGAAAGCGTGGGGAGCGAACGGGATTAGATACCCCGGTAGTCCACGCCGTAAACGATGGATACTAACTGTTCGACCTTCGGGTTGAGTGGTCAAGCGAAAGTGATAAGTATCCCACCTGGGGAGTACGCTCGCAAGAGTGAAACTCAAAGGAATTGACGGGGGCCCGCACAAGCGGTGGAGCATGTGGTTT
>Ga0228669_1001021_pt1 | contig 12271 bp, 8 predicted proteins | sample 84DmetaG_FD_182700 | JGI IMG/M metagenome (GOLD analysis project Ga0228669, IMG submission 182700) | Seawater microbial communities from Monterey Bay, California, United States - 84D | ecosystem: Environmental > Aquatic > Marine > Coastal | place: USA: California | collected 2016-10-11 | reverse complement strand
TCAATACTGGAGCCGAATCCTACGCCTGTTGCAGACAGTAAAGCTGTATGGATCAAAGGCTTCTTTGATGACGACTTTATCCCTCAAGCGGAGATCAACTGCGTAGTTCATTCCCATGTGCTGGAACACATCTATGATCCTGTTTCTTTTATGACCAGGTTGAGAGCCGTAATGACTGACGGCGACATGTTAATATTCACAGTTCCCAACATGATCGCAATGTTAGAACGCCATTATACCAACTGTCTGAACTTTGAGCACACGTATTTTGCTACTGAATCGATCATTGATTATTTGTTACAAAAGTCTGGTTTTGAAATAAAAGCAAAAGAGTTTTTCATGGACGATCATAGTATTTTCTACGCTGTTGAGAAGAAGCAAATGGCTGGTGTTCAAGTGAAACTGACATCGGAGTACGAAAAGAATAAAAGTTTGTTCCTAAATTTTGTAAATTCTCAGCATGACATAGTCAGAGAATACAATAAATTATTATCAGAAACTGATGGACCATTTTATCTTTTTGGTGGCCACGTATTTTCGCAGTTCTTGCTTAATATTGGTCTAGATCATACGAAAATCGAATGTATTTTAGACAACGATCCCGAAAAACAGGGGAAGCGGCTTTACGGTACCGACTTGCTAGTGAAGTCACCAAAAATAATATCAAGTGTGGCGTCTCCTAAAGTATTTCTTAGAGCAGGCGCTTATAATTCTGAGATTAAACGGGATATTCTTGACAATATTAATCCCAAGACTGTTTTTGTTTAGCCAACTTTTGACCGCAGGATGCTTCAGAGTATCGTTGGTAGAGAAACAATAACTAGGCAACTTACTGCGATTAAGTTGGTTTCATTCCGATTAGTTTAATTTAAAAGAATTTTTTCGATTTTTTCTAAAGTTGTTAGATTCTAGGTGACGGTGTAGTTCATGCTTAAAAACAAAATCACTGGTTTGGTGTTTGTAGAAGTATTTATCGCAGTGGCATCTTTCTTGGCATTACCACTTTTTTTAGGGATGATGCTTAAAGACGAGATTGGTGAATTCTCATATTTGCAAGCGTTTTATAGTTCATGGATGTTGATTGCTAGCTTGAGTGCTTACACGTTATTGCTCAAAAATATTAGTACTAACAACGATCCAGTACAGAAAGCGCAAAACATCACTTCAGCAATGTTGCTCTCGATTGGCGGCATCATTGGATCAGCAAGTTTATTGTTAATTGTTGGATTCTTTGTTATGCCCTCGTCGGTTGGTTCGGAAATGGGTGCAAGGCTAGAGTTTTTTTACCTAATATTTTTCATAGTTATTATTAACGTTATGAATTTAAATCTTCTAAGCATTCTTATTGCTGAGGAGAATTTGATAACGTTAATTAAATTCAAAGTCCTACGGGGGCTTGGTTCGATTGGGTTTGGTCTGCTTATTGTAAATGGAAGCTATTTCTCGGAAAATGCAGTCTTTAATCGGCTCGCTGCAATCGCACTTATTGAGTGCGTTGTGTTCATTCTTTTTTTCAAGCCTTTTATGCGTTCTTTTATTATAAATAGGGCAGTGATCTCGTCGCTTCTCCCTCAGTTCATCGTTATTATGCCACTGGTTCTTAGTAGCATAATTGCATTAGCTCAAAATATGACAGAGAAATCATTATTAATAGCATACGTTGGCAGTAAGGCTATGGCTGAATATGGATTAGCCTTGGTTATAGTATCGCCGATATCAATGGTTATGACTGCTATAATGAATAGTTGGGTAGTTAGTTTTTATGAAATTGTATCACCTAATAAAGCAAGAAATGCTTTGATATCAATGGCTGTAAAATTGGGGGTAATCTTTACGATAATGATAGGCGGTTTAACTCTAATGAGTTGGCTACTTTTGTTCTTTGAAGTGTTTCCTAGCGTTTACTGGGCTTTAATATATGACGTCCCAGCCTTAGGTGTTGGCGCTTTACTCATCTCTTTAAACCAGCTTAACTATGCCGCTTTTTTGTATGCGGAAAAGACTAGTTTCCAGTTAATTAGCACATGTTTTTCTGCTGTAATTTTGGGAATAGTGTCTGTTATTTTAATTCCAGTAGCGGGTAAGTTTGGAGCGATAGTGGCGTTTATTAGTGCTGCAGCTGGTGGGTTCCTTTGTGGATCGATCTTTGCCCACCGAGCGTTTAACGATATGGTGTCTGGTAAAGGTAAATAGATAGTCTGAGTGAAGACGTCATTGTCGCCGGACAATAAGTTGCATGGGCATTAAGCTCCTTAGAGGGTTTTTTGCGGGGTAAAGATATGGTGAGCATAACAGTATTTGGTAATTTTCTAATCGATACAGATGAGCGTTTTTTGCGTCTCAAGGATTCGTTTTATTCCCTTAAAGAGACGAACCCATCTGAGTGGGTAGTGAATGTTCGTGGAAAATATAGAGAGGAAGTAATCGATTTCTTGGCCGAAGAAGGGGTTTCGCCCACCAAGCTTTTTTTGTTAGAGAGCTCCGCTGGCTGGTTTTATGATACCAACGCGATTTTGCCAAACATAACGTCGAAATTTGTATTTCTGTGGTTAGAAGATCACATCTGCATGAGGCCTGCTGAGTATGGTTATGCGATAAATGATATGGAAACTACGGGTTGCGAAATAATGACATACTCGTTTTGGGAAAATGGTCGGCATAGAGAGAGATACAAAAACGTTGAGCTGATCTCTTCTAATACCATTGATTACTTTGATCACACGACGCAGCAGAATAAGAAGGTGCAGTCTGCGGCTTATGGGGAGTCGTACATCATAAGTCTTGTTTCTGTGGTCACGAGAGACTTATTAAAAAAAATTTTACAGAATCCAGATGATGACAATTTAAGATGGAGTCCAATGACACCCTTTGGGTTCGAAAAATTACCCTACAACGAAGCTTGGTTGCCAATACGGAGAGCGGTGCCGAGAGTTGAACTTTTTGCTTCAATAGATGATGATTTGCACTCAGTGGGGTCGAGCTTGATAGCGCGTGGTCTCTACCCTAAGCGCATAGAACGTCAAAGTTATGCGTTCGGTCTCGGCCGTATTAGCAGGTTAATAGAGATGATCAAAGGTCCAACCAGGGTCATTCGAAGGCTTCTTAGTTTGTTTGTGATGTACGCAAAATGTCCGGCGGTGTGGCGTCAGGATTTTCTCGCCTCGGTTTCGTCACTTAAAACCGAGGCCAAGCTGCTTGAGATTCCTTGGATGAATTATTCGGTGATCGACTATTTGAGCCAACAAATTAAGTCGAACACAAGAATTTTTGAATATGGGTCAGGTTCTAGCACGGTGTATTGGGCAAAGCTTGGTGCGACTGTCGTGTCGGTAGAGCACGATAAAGATTACTATCTGGAACATAGCGAGCGGTTGAAAGAGTTTGTTAACGTTCAGTATATTTTGGCGACTCCGAGTCCAATAGAGGTCGGTCAAAAAGATGCTGGAGGCATTGAAAGATTCGAGTCAACTAGCTATGTTGGTTATGATTTTGAAGACTATGTATGTTCTATTCAACGTTATCCCAAAGGCAATTTTGACTTTGTGGTGGTTGACGGTTGCGCTCGGGCGGCTTGCGTCAGAGAAGCTCTAGATTGGGTGCGTCCTGGAGGGCTGTTGATCTTGGGTAATTCAGATCGTATTGAGTACAGCAGCGCAATTAGCAATGTGCTGCCGCATTGGACCCTAAATGAATTCCGGGGGCCAGTGAGAGGCTTGCAGTACGAAGGGTTAGTGTCTGTGTTTCGGAAGCCGAATGACTGATTCATTTTATTCTAAAAAGTCGAAAGAAATAATTTATATTGGCTCGGTTGTGTCAGATTCTGTTGCTCAGAAATATAGAGAGTATTCAATTGCTGGGAATAGTTATCAAAATAAATTTGTCCACCTATCGGAGCCAGATGAAATAATTAATCTTAGGCCCTTAGGGCTAACCGATCGAAGTTCGCGCGCTATTAAATATGAATTTAGTCTTTCTGGAGCAGTGCGCCTCGCAACCAAAGTACTGCGCTATATTCTGTATACTGCAAAGACGGCCTTTATTTTGTATAGCTTAGTTAAAAAACGCACTGAGCCGATAGTAATATTTTACAATGTGGATTACATTAATTTAATTCTTATCGCCCTCGCTGAGGTGCTTGAGTGTAAGGTTGTAATAATTGCAGCTGATTATGTGGCACCCCCCCGAACGGTTATAGCTAAATTGCTCCTATTACCATACCAATATGCTGACGGGGTGATTAAACTCAGAAGAAACAATGACTTTTCGGGACGTCAGTTACTTTTGACCGCAATTATTGATCCCAACGATGGCCTCGACCATTTGAGCGTAGGTGCTAGACATCTGCTATATTCGGGTTCAATAGGCTACACAACTGGCCTCGCAATAGTTATCGAGACGGCTTCTAAACTACCGAGTGTTACCTTCAATATATCTGGCCCGCTTTACGATATATCTGAGGAGGATTTTTATAAGGCTATACGGAGCGGGAGTACTAAAGGTGCAAATATTATATATCACGGTGTTTTGACGAACGAAAAGTATTTGACGTTGTTGCGAGATTGTGAAATCGCAATATCTATGAGGAATCCAGAGGACCCTGACCATCATAATAATTTCCCGTCAAAAATAGCTGAGTACTTTAATAATTCGAGATGTGTGATATCGTCTATAAAATACGAAGTAATTCCAGAAGATGCGTATGTTTATTCGGAATTCACGGGGGAATGTTTGAGTTTTATTATTGGGAGTCTATTTGATGATGAATGCCGGTTGCAAAATTATGGGCGACGGGGTTTTCTGTTTGCACAAGAGGAGTTTTCGGTGAATGCTTCAAGTAGAAAACTTAGGAATTTTTTTATTGGCCTATAAAGCTATCAGGTACGGTGTGATTAATTTAATTAGATCTTTATTGCCGGAAAGCCGGTTTCAACAATTAAATAGGCGCCTTTTGGTAGCACAGGGAGCTGTTTTGGCGGATGATACTGTTGTTTATTCTTCCGTAAAGGTTAGTCGTATGGTCCGTCTTGTTGTTGGTAGTGGTAGTTTTATAGGTAGCAACTCTGTGTTTACGGGGGGTGCTGGAAGTACTGTGCATATTGGTCGCGACTGTGATATCTCGAACCACGTTCATTTTGTTACGGGTACTCACGAAATTGGGACCGCTGGTATTCGGCGGGCTGGAAGTGGGCTTAGCAAGAACATATCTGTTGGTGATGGTGTTTGGATTGGCTATCGAAGCTTGCTCTTGCCAGGTGTCCGTATTGGCCGGGGTGCAATAATTGCTGCGGGATCTGTCGTGGTGCAAGACATTCCTGAAGACGTGTTGGCTGGGGGGGTTCCATGCCGCCCGCTGAAAAATCTGCCTCATGTTGACGGGGCTTGGCTGTAAAGATCCAATGTATTAATTTTATAAGGAAAAGTTAGTGAGCGTTAAAGTAAATATCGGCTGTGGAAGAACACCGACTGAGGGATGGCTTAACTTCGATAATAGTTTGGCGCTGAAGCTAGCCAGGTCTCCAATAAGATATAGTCTGATAAAGGTTTTAGGATTGATCAATGAAGAGCACATTGAGAACATCGAATGGAACCGGATACACAACATACAGTTCGCCGATGCCACGAAAAAGCTCCCTCTGAAAACTTCTTCAGTGGATTGCATCTATACTTCACACATGTTTGAACATCTTTCGCAATTAGGCGCCAGAAATTTTTTGCAAGAGGCAAAGCGTGTTTTGAAAGACGGTGGAGTGCTTCGGATTTCAGTGCCGGACTTGAGGTTAGCGGTGAACAAATATCTGACGTCAAAGGATGCTGATGCATTCATGCGGGGCCTACTCGTACAAGCTCCACCGATAAACACATTAATGCAGAGATTCTTTTTATTTGTTACTGGCTATAGACATCACCAGTGGATGTATGACGGCGATTCATTGGCCAGGTGTTTATCTGAGATGGGTTTTAAGAATGTTGAGATTTGTAGCGACGGTAAAACCAATATTCAAGATAGTGGGTCGCTAGACTTATACGAACAGGAAGAGCAAAGCGTATATGTCGAAGGGATCAAATAAAGTGATTTAGGCCTTTGGGCGAGTAAGTGGAGGTGTTTCTAATAGAAGCGTTGTTAGTCGTAGAGGAAGTTCGCAGATTCATTTGATTCAATTCGATCCCAACGTGAGAAGGAAAAAACCAAACCGGCGCAAACGAAAGAATTCACTGAAACATAAACTTTTTTATCGTACGCAAATCCAGCGCAGAATCACATGACCTTGAAAGGGCGACTTGATAAAATATATAACAGCTCGCATGAAATATTGAATTATATCGAGACCGACGAAGAAAAGAGGGCTCACAGAAAATTTCTGACAACAAGACAAAGAGAAGAAATTTTTTTATTAGTGTCGTTACTATTTTTGCGTTATCTCACAGCAACTCGTTATTAATACGAATTTTTGTGGCTAGGTTGGTTGTTCGACTGGTAGTATGGTCAAGTAATAGAGAAAAAGTATGAAAAAAAGTGTAGGTATAATTCTTGATTCGACGAGTATTTCTAAACAATTATTGGACTTAATATCGTATTCAAAAACTTCAGAAAATTATGAAATTACTGCGTTAGTTATAAATAATGTTGGCCGACAGCGAAGTAGTTATCTATTAAAGGCTTATTCTTATATAAAGTATCGTGGTATAAGAAAGCTTTTGTCAGCTATAGTTTTTAAAGTTGTTTGCAAAATAGAAGAAAATATTCTAAAACGGATCAATAGATTTGGAGAATTTTATAAACTTTTTCAATTAGATAGAGATGACTTTATTTCGATAATTGTTAACCCAGAAATATCAAAGAATGGTTTGGTATACCGTTATGCCGATGATGATATAAATCGAATTAGAGATTTAAACTTAGATTTACTTATTCGTGATGGAGGTGGGATTTTGCGAGGTGACATTTTGAGTGTTTGCCCAAACGGAGTCATCTCGTTTCATCATGCTGATAACGATATCAATCGAGGTGTTCCTCCAGGGTTTTGGGAGGTCTTTTATCGAAGCCCTAGGACAGGTTTTGTAATTCAGCGACTTAAAGATGAACTAGATGGCGGCGATGTCCTTTATAAGGGATTTGTTGCTACTCATTGGTTTTATAGTTTAAATTTAGCACATCTTTATGAAGTGTCTAACCTAGCTTTTCACCACGTCCTCGACGACATAACGTCACAAATACCGCAATTGAAGGTGTATGAAAAAAGCCCGTATAGCTATCGCCTTTACTCTATCCCTACCATGCTTCAAATGACAATTTATTTGATTCAAACAGCATCTATTTTAACGTCAAAAGTGCTAAGAAGGTTAACGGGAAGAAGTTACCGTTGGGGGGTGGCATATCTATTTTCAGAAAAATGGGATGACGCTGTTTTATGGCGTTCAAAAAAAATTCCTAACCCGAAGAATAGGTTTTTAGCGGACCCTTTTGTGGTAGAAGACAATGGATCTCACTTTTGTTTTGTCGAAGACTTCGATTACGAGTTAAATAAAGGTGCCATTTCCTTATATAGGATAACTACGTCCGGTTATGAAGCACTCGGAAAAGTGTTAGAAGAGGATTACCATTTATCGTTTCCGTTTATATTTACATATAAAAATGAAAAGTTTATGTGCCCAGAGACGCACGAAAAAAACGAGATTAGGCTTTACAAGGCTACGAACTTTCCGACTGAGTGGGAGTTCTACATGACGCTTATGACGGATGTTTCTGCTGCTGACTCTATAATATTTGAGCATGAAAATCGGTGGTGGCTATTTACAAATATTGATCAAAATTCTGTCGGTGACCACGGCTGCCAACTACACATCTTTAGCAGTGAAAGTCCATTGAGTGATGAATGGATAGCGCATCAGAACAATCCAGTAATTTTTGATCCATTGGTTGCACGTAACGCTGGACTTATTTTGAAGGGTGATGAAATATATCGAGTGTTCCAGCGACAAGGTTTTGATTTATATGGGGAGGCAAGTGGTATATCTAGAATCACTAGACTGTCGCCTACTGAGTATGATGAAGAAGTTTGTTTTTCAATTGAACCCAATTTCTTTAAAAGAATTAAAGGAACACACACGTACAACTACGATAGTGGCCTTATTGTCCTTGATTATGTAGAAATCGTGAAGACAAATACGGGGGTGGAATAACCATCTAAGTCGTAGTGGTTAATTGGATTAGAGATATTAACTTTTTAACAAAACACATTACGAAATAAATCGACAGGCATGGTAATGCCTGTCATTCTTGGCTAGCATATAAAAAATAGATTTGTGATTCAGCCTTGCTTCTTTCTAAGCGTGGGTAACGTGCTAATGATGATAATTAAACCAACCTTGAACAGTAAACATAACTTAGTAAGGCGATAAACAGAAACGTACAATAGCACAAAAAGGGATCTGATGGGGAGCGAATAGATTCAATTGGTTCCTTGCCATACACTATTCAAGAAATTATGCGAAGATATCGGATTGCACTCTTTACAAAAATAGTAGAATAAATATTGAACCTTTGGTGACTAATGAGTTCATTGGTAGGTTACGAGAGCTGGGTGACACAAAAAATTGGAATATAGTTCACTATGGAGAGTGAATTGTGAATTTAAAAACGATAGCAATAATAGTTATAGAGAATTGTCGACTAAACGGCCTCAAAAGACTTTTAGCTTCAATCTAAGCAGCAAGTGTCCCTTAGCTACTAGGCATTCATTTGGTTGTTTCTGTGGACGGCAACCCTAGTGACTAAGTTCTTGCTTTTGTTCATAAATATCAATCACAAAGATTATCCACTGAAAAGGTGCTCAGAACTGAGAATCTATGATTATGTAAAAATATATTATCTTGCGGAGATATGCCTAAAAGAACGGTGCCGTATCTGATCAATATTTTTGCGATGCCTACCTTTTTGACATTGCATTATTCGGTTCTTTACTAGTTTACGGCAAGCAGTCTGCTGTGGTATACTATGCTATCACAAAGTATGTCTTCCCGAAGTCCTGCCGCGGCTTAAAATAGATTAATAAGAGGTTTCGAATCAATGCACACACGGATGTCGGAGAACCGTTCCATACTTTATCTGTATACCGAAGTGATGGGGTATACCACGGCGACGATCGATGCGCTAATTGATTCAGGGTTTAATGTAGTTTTGGTGCATTGGGACCACAAAAAGCTGACGGAATCGACTATTTCAGAGCGAGCAGGATTGGAGGTTCATAGGCGGTCGGTGAATGATTTTAGATCACTTGCGAAATTGGCCGCAGAGTTGTCGCCGCATGGCGTGGTCGTGTCGGGATGGCAGGATCGTTTGTATTTGCGTGTTTGCTTTATCTTGCGCAGGCAGAAAGTAAAGGTTGTAGTCGTATTTGACGATCAATGGTTTGGAACACTTAAGCAATGGTTTGGGGCTTTGCTTGGTAAGGTTGGGGTTTTATCTTTGTTTTTCTCGCATGCTTGGGTAGCAGGAGATAGTCAATTCGAGTTCGCTCGGCGGCTAGGATTTAAGTCTAAAGACATTGCGTTTGACTTCTTATCAGCAGACACAAGCATATTTTGCCCGCCTTCCAAGGGCGAAGTGCCGGTGAATTCTGGTGGTGAGAGCACGACGTACTTATATGTGGGAAGATTCGAAGACGTAAAGGGTATTGACGTTTTGGTTGAGGCTTGGAGAGGCCTAGTCAAATTGGCTCCGTGGTCTGAGCTTATCGTTGTTGGTAGCGGTTCGATGTCCAGTGTCTTTAGTGATGTGGAAAATGTTTTGGTGATACCGTTTGCTGAGCCAGCTATCGTAAGGGAGTATATGGTTCGCGCTGATTGCGCATTGGTGCCGAGCAAAAGAGAACCGTGGGGTGTAGTAGTCCACGAATTTGCTTGTAGTGGCCTCCCAATCATATCTGCTGATTGTGTTGGAGCTAATTCTCGATTTTTGATCCACCAATACAATGGTTTCGTTTTTCGTAGTGGAGATGCGAGCTCTCTGCTTACGATGCTTCTTATGTTCAAAGAGACTTCCGTTGCTACGCGTCTGGAAATGGGGGCTCGATCTCTTGCAATGGCTGCCAGAATTAGCCCAGCGACATCAGCGGCTAATCTCTTGGCGGCAATCGAATAGACTTGCAAAGATGAGAGTATTGATAGTCGACGGTGTACTAATAAAGCGAGACGTTTTATCTTTGGTGGTTATCCTTGTAAATCGAGTGAATGTCTTTGACTCATGAAATTGGAGAATAAAGCTATATGCAGACTAACTTGGCACTTTATATTATGGAATTGGATTCGTGAATTTTAATACATTGGCTGTAATAGTTATAGCGCACCGTCGGTTAGGTGGTCTCAAGCGAGTGTTGGCTTCAATTGAAGGCTCTAATGTTCCCGCATCACTTGACGTACGTCTTGTCATTTCTGTGGATGGTGATCCTAGTGAGGAAGTTCGTGCGTTTGTCAAAAACTATCGATCACAAAAATTCGCCACCGAAAACATCATCAGAACCCAAAATTTAGGCTTGCGTGGGCACCTTTTAGTTTGTGGCGATATGTCGGAAAATTATGATGGCATTATAGTTATAGAAGACGATATTTTTGTGGCAGACTCTTTTTTGTACTTTGCAGCGGCAGCGATTGAGTACTCACTTGGCCAAGAAAAGATAGCTGGTATTTCGCTTTACAGCTATGAATGGAATGAATTAGCTGCAATGCCTTTTAAGGCGCTTAGAGATGGTTCCGATGCCTACCTTATGCAAGTTGTGAGCTCTTGGGGACAGGCGTGGACAAAAAGTCAGTGGCGAGAATTTCGGTCATGGTTATCTGTAAATTTGGTGTTATCGCCCTCACAAACCTTTAGTCTTCCACAGGTCATAGCGGGTTGGCCTGACAGTTCATGGAAAAAGTACTTTTCTGCGTATATGATAGAGCAAGACCTATATTTTCTATATCCTTATGACAGTTATAGCACCAACTTTTCTGACTCCGGCGGAGTACATCGATCACAAACAAACTCACTTCAGGTCGCAATGAAGGCACCTAATGATAAAAAATTAAATTTTAACTTTGTTGAGGATGTTAATAACTGTATAAGGTATGACGCATATATGGAGCCGGACAGTAATAGATTTGACTTGGTTTTTGAAGGAAAAAAAATAACACCAATAATAGATTTTACTGGGGCTAAAAATCTCTCACTTTACGATGGGGATGAATTTATTCTTACTACTACCCAACCTAAAGAGTATATCAAGAGTTTTTCAATATGTATGAGGCCTATTGAACTTAATATAATGTTCGAGTCGCATCAAAATTCTAATGATAACATATATCTCACGCGTGTAAATTGTATAGATAAAAAACGCCGTGCTTCTGTGCGAGTAAGACTATTAATGCATATTTATGGCGACTATATGTCTAGCTTTCGAGTGATTATTGGGCTGATGATTGCTCGTATATTGAAAAGATAGATACAAAGCGGTAGAGACGGTGCATAAATTATCGTCGATTATTTTTATTTGGCCATTAATTTGATGTCAGCGTAAATGTAAGTCTATGGAATTAGTCAATGGTTATTAGTGTCAAAAAATCTCTATATTTTCTGATCGTCATAATGGCTGTTTTGTATCCAAACCACTTGCTTATTTCTTTTTTGACATCCTCAACACCTCTCGTTGTGTGGAAACAATTATTGACAATCGTGATATTTTTGTGGGGAATTTGGTTTTGCTTGAGAGCAAAAATATCAATAGATTCTATGGTTTTCATAATTTCTTTATTTTTACTTTTGCCATCCGTAGTAACTGCTTTGATCTTGGAAATAAGTTTTTTAAGAGTAATGTATGCTTTATTTCTTTATATTGGCACTATTTCTGTCATTTTGGTTCCGCGTTATTTGGGAGTCAGTAACGTAAAGGAACTGATCTTTAGGTTAAGCCATTTCTTGGGAATTGTGCTAGTGATCGGGCTGGGCGTTGACTACTTTACTGATTTGTTTATCAACGTTCCAAGAGGTGAATATAGTTCGCTGGACAACCTTGATGAAGTCGGTTTTATCAGGCGGGCATCTTTATTTTTTGGGGCCGCTACGACGGTTTTTCCAACTCTGGCATTTTGTTTTTTTGGGTCAATCTTTGTACTATGGAGAGACAACAAGTTTTTTCAATCGATAGTTACAATAGCAGTTTTTTACGCTTTCTATACCTTCGCTATTTTGATGACTGCCTCGAGGGCTGCTATTTTTAGTTGGTTGGTCCTTTCA
>Ga0228669_1001014_pt1 | contig 12376 bp, 13 predicted proteins | sample 84DmetaG_FD_182700 | JGI IMG/M metagenome (GOLD analysis project Ga0228669, IMG submission 182700) | Seawater microbial communities from Monterey Bay, California, United States - 84D | ecosystem: Environmental > Aquatic > Marine > Coastal | place: USA: California | collected 2016-10-11 | reverse complement strand
GAAGTTATATCGGTTTTAGAACTGTTCAATCAACTGTAGGACCTTCAATAAACACTAATAATTAATTATCCCCAACCTAAACAAATCATTATTAAATTATGGCACAATCAAAATCAACTAAGAAAATTTTTAACATGGCATACGGTATCGGAGCCGCAATAGTTATCCTTGGAGCATTATTTAAAATACAACACATATCAATTGGTTTTTTAACCGGAGGGTTGATGTTAACCATAGGTATGGCTGTTGAGGCGATTGTATTTGCAATATCTGCATTTGAGCCTGTAGAAGACGATTTAGATTGGACAAAGGTGTACCCAGAACTAGGTGATGCAGACGGTGAAGGAGCAGGAGTAAACGGGATGTTATCACAAAAATTAGATAATTTATTACAAGAAGCTCAAGTAGATACAAAGTTAATGACGAATCTTGGAAACAGTATAAAAAGTTTTCATACTGCTGCAGAAGGTTTAAGTGTTGCATCTGAGTCAATTTCCTCGACTGCAAAATATAATGAACAAGTAGAATTAGCAGCTACACAAATGGAATCTCTTAATGGATTATACCAAGTTCAAATGGAAAATTCCAATAAACAAGCAGAGTTAAACAACGCAATGGTTGAAAATTCTGAACGACTAAAAGAACAAATGGAATCATTGGCAAGTAATTTATCATCTCTTAACGGAGTGTATGGTGGAATGCTTTCTGCAATGTCTACCAAATAATTAGTTCATCTTTAACTTAAAAAACTAATTCACATGGCAGGAGGAAAATTATCCCCAAGGCAAAAGATGATCAACTTAATGTATCTAATTTTTATTGCAATGTTGGCAATGCAAATGGATAAAAAGGTATTGTCATCGTTTGGCTTTATGAAAGAAAAAATTGAAGATGCTAACGTAGCATCTTCCACTAATATTGATAATATTTTATCAAGTTTAAATACAAAGGCAACCGATCAACCAGATAAGTTTGCAGACCTAAATAAAAAAGCACAAGAAATTAATAAACTTTCAGAAGATTTATTTGTTCATATGAGTGCTTTAAAAGATTCTATTTTATCTGACACAGATGAAGAAGATAAAAACAACTATGAAGCTATGAGTGGTGGAGATAGACTTGATGAAATGTTTTTTAAAGGGGAGGGTTTAACTCCTCAGGGTGAGAAATTTGTTGAGAACATTAATTCTTACAGAGAAAACTTATTGTCCATTCTTGGAGCTGATGCAAATCCAGATTTGATTAGAAATGTTAAAAAACGATTCAATACTGATCCAGAGCCGGCAAGAGACGAAGATTCTCCTGAAATTCCTTGGATAAAAAGCAGATATGAAGGTATGCCTATGATTACTTCTATTGCAAATATTACTCAAATACAAGGAGATGTAAAAAATACAGAAGCCGAGATATACACCAATCTTTTAGGGGGTCAGCTAGAAACAGAAGTTTCTTTAACAAATTACGAGGGTATTGTAGCGCTTAAAAAAACAGCCTATTTTGCTGGCGAGAGAGTTGAAGGGAAAGTTGTTTTAGGACGTTATGATGCTACCTTAGTACCAACTGAAGTAATTTTAAATGGTAGAGACTTAACTGATAAGGTTGAAGAAGGTCAAGTTAATATTGATATTCCTGCTGGAAATGTAGGAACAAATAATATTAAAGGGACCATTACGTTTATGCAAGATGGTGAACCAGTTCCTGTACCTTTTGAAAGCTCTTATTCTGTAATAGCAGAACCTAGTGAGGCTGTAATTTCAGCAGATAAAATGAATGTGGTTTACAGAGGTTTAGATAACCCGATATCGATATCAGTTCCCGGAGTTGGAGACAAAGATATTTCATCTACTGTAGGAAATGGAAACAAATTAACAAAGACAGGCAATGGTAAATATATTTTAAATCCTGGTGCAGGGAAAGAGGTTACTATAAATGTTTCAGCAAAATTGAGTAGTGGTAAAAAAATTAGTACACCAAAAATTTTTAGAATTAAAGATATTCCTGCAGCCGCTGGAACTGTTAGAGGAGATTTTGGGGTAGTACCTATGCCAAAATCTAGTTTAGGAAATACGCCAATAGCAGCTGAGTTACCAGACTTTGTATTTGATTTAGAGTTAGTCGTTCAAGGATTTACTATTAAAGTGCCAGGTCAATTAGCCGTAAAGTGTGTTGGAACTAGGTTAAGCGCTAAGGCTAAGAAAACACTTGCAAAGGCAAGAAGAGGTGATTTAATTACTATTTTTGATATCAAAGCCATTGAAAAAGAAAAAGGGACACGTATTAAAAAGGTATTACCAGTAAGTATACAGATTACAAATTAGAATAAAATTAAAGTAATATGAATTGGAAGGTTTATTATTTAGTCTTTGTTGCATTGTTAGTGTCTAGCTATAGCAATAGCCAGTCTAACTTATTAAATGCAACTGAGGTTGATCAAATAGGTAAGCAAACACAAGAAAAAATTGCAGCAGACAATGATAGCCCATTATCTTATGGATATATAGATGATAGAGATATTTTATGGTCTAAAGTTGTATGGGAATTTGTAGATTTAAATCAAAAAATAAATCTACCATACTATTATCCAATAGATACTGCAAATATATCAAATGACAGACGTTCATTATTTGATACTTTACTAAAAGGAATTAGAAAGGGTGATATAAAAAACGTGTATTCAGATTCTTTTTTTACATCCAAAATAACTGGTTCTGAGATAAATGAAAAGTTGGTAAACATTCGTTTAAACGGAGATTATCCAGATACTTTTAGAATTCAAACGCAAGATATTGAAGGGTATATGATGAAAGGGATGTGGTATTTTGATAAACGATTAGGGGAATTAAAATATAGATTACTAGCGTTGGCACCTATGGGTAAAGATGTATTAACTCTTGGGTTACCAGATATAGAAGACGATGAACTTTATGAGCTATTTTGGGTATTTTATCCTTCAGCGAGAAATATATTACACAAAGCCAAAGTTTTCAATCCAAAAAATGTATCACAACCAATTTCTTATGACCATTTATTAAATGCTAGAAGATTTAATTCTGTTATTGTACGAGAAGAGAATATTTATGGAAATAGAAAAATTGCAGATTATATAAGAGGGAATGCATTGTTTCAACTTCTAGAAGCTGACAGAATTAAAGAATCTATTAGAGATAAAGAAATAGACATGTGGAATTATTAATTTCATAGAATGTTAAATACATAAAAAGCGTTTCGTTATTCGAAGCGCTTTTTTATTGTAAAAGAGTATTTTTGAATTGTGAAAGTAGATTATATTATTGTTGGTTTGGGTTTAGCGGGATTAGCTTTTGTAGAAGAATTAATTACAGCTAATAAAAGTTTCATTGTCTTTGAAGATACTTCACAGACATCTTCTTTGGTTGCAGGAGGTGTTTATAACCCTGTAATTTTAAAACGATTTTCACCAGTTTGGAATGCTAAGGAACAATTATCAGTAGCTCTCCCTTTTTATGATAAGTTGGAAAAAAAATTTGGTCAAAAGTTTGATCAAAAATTTTGTATCAAGAAAGCATTCAAATCTATAGAAGATCAAAACAATTGGTTTGCTGCGTTTGACAAACCAACTGTAGCTCCATTTTTAGACCCGAAATTAGACAAACAAGCCTATGAAGGTGTTATAGGTGAATATTATTTTGGCAATGTAAAAGAGGGAGGAAGAATAGATACATTAAAATTAGTTGAGGCATATAGACAATATCTTAAAAATAATCATTGGATTCGCTTTGAGAAGTTTTATCATAATGATATTTTATTTGAGGGTAATTTGGCTATATACAACAATCTTCAGGCAAGTAAAATTGTTTTCTGTGAGGGATTTGGTATTAAACAAAACCCTTATTTTAATCATTTACCATTGGAGGAGGCTAAAGGTGAAATAATTACAATCCATGCACCCAATTTAAATATAAATTTTTTACTGAAATCAACTTTATTTGTTTTGCCGTTAGGAAACAATCATTATAAAGTAGGTGCTACATTTAACCATAAGGATAAGACTTCTAAACCCTCTGTTGAAGGAAAAGAGGAATTAGTTGAAAAGTTAAAAAAAGTAATCTCTGTACCTTATACTATCAAAGATCAGTCAGCAGGTATAAGACCAACTGTTAAAGATAGAAGGCCAATGGTAGGAGTTCATCACAAATACAAGCAATTAAGTGTTTTAAATGGCTTGGGAACTCGTGGAGTGATGATTGCTCCAACAGTAGCTGAAAATTTGTTTAATCATTTAGAGTTTGGGAATAAACTAGATCAAGATATCAATATCAAAAGATTTGGATAAAATTAATTTCATTCTTCATAGTTAACAAACATATTTATCCAAAGAATTCTTGAAAGTCGTAAGTTAATAGGGATAAAAATAATTAACACGATAAAAACTATAGCAAAAGATGATAGGATAGGAAGTCCTATTAATAGTTTAGAAATGATAAAAGTTATGATACAAACAGCTACAGTGATTGCATAACTTACATACAATGCGCCAAAATAAAATGCAGGCTCAATCATATATTTAAGATTACAATATGAACATTTTTTTAATAATTTGTTTACCCTCATAGGATAAATAGAAAAAGGATATTTAAAAAAATTACCTTGATGACATCGAGGACATTTACCACCTAAAATACTATATATTTTATTTCCTTTCCTAAGCATTTAGCGTATTTGAAATCAAAAAATTAAAATTAATGTAAAAGTACTCAAATTAGTCTCTTAAAACTATCGTTTGCTAAGTTCTATAATTACTAGATATAGAATTAAAAATAAAAAGTAGGAAGAGTAAAATAGATCAAGCTTTTGAAATACTATTGTATTCTTTTTTTAGTTAGTTTTGCAACGTTAAAAATGATATAAATTAATGCTTAACGTACACAACTTAACGGTCTCTTTTATGGGAACGGATCTATTTTCAGGAATTACTTTTAAACTGAACAAAGGAGATAGAATTGGATTGATAGGTAAAAATGGAGCTGGGAAATCTACCTTGTTAAAGGTTTTATCAAAAGATATTGAAAGTAGTGCTGGAACCATGGCTTTTGATAAAGACATACAGATTGGTTTTCTTCGTCAAGATATAGATTTTGTAGCAGGAAGAACAATACTTGAGGAGGCCTATCAAGCATTTGAAGAAATTAAATCCATTGAACTTAAACTAGAAACAATAAATAATCAGTTAGCAACAAGAACTGACTATGAAAGTGAGGAATACAGTCAATTAATAATAGATTTAACCGATTCAACTGAACGATATGAACTACTAGGAGGTTATAACTATCAAGGAGATACCGAAAAAATACTTCAAGGTTTGGGTTTTCAGAGAGAAGATTTTGATAAATTAACAGATACTTTTTCTGGAGGATGGAGAATGCGAATAGAATTAGCAAAGTTACTTTTACAAAACAATGATATTCTTCTATTAGATGAACCAACAAATCATTTAGATATCGAATCTATTATTTGGTTAGAAAACTTCTTAAAATCTTACGGTGGAGCAATAGTATTGGTTTCTCATGATAAAATGTTCTTAGATAATGTTACTAACAGAACTATTGAAATTTCTTTAGGACAAATTTATGATTACAAAAAACCCTATTCTCAGTTTCTGCTTTTAAGAGGAGAAATCAAGCAAAAACAATTACAAGCACAAAAAAATCAAGAAAAAGAAATCAAGCAAAAACAGCTTTTAATTAATAAGTTTAAAGCGAAGGCAAGCAAAGCTTCTATGGCGCAATCATTAATGAAACAATTAGATAAGGTAGAGCTTATTGAAGTTGATCAAGACGATAACGCTGCAATGAATGTTCGTTTTGCAATCTCTAAAGAACCAGGAAAGATTGTTGTTGAGGCAGAAAAAATTAGTAAAAGTTACGGAGAAAAACAGGTGCTTGAAAATGTAGATCTTTTGATAGAGAGAAATAGTAAAATTGCATTTGTTGGTCAAAACGGACAAGGAAAATCTACTTTGGCAAAAATGATGGTTGGAGACATTCCTTTTGATGGTCATTTAAAATTGGGTCATAATGTTGAAATTGGGTATTTTGCTCAAAATCAGTCGGAACATTTGCCGCCAGAAAAAACTGTCTTAGAAATCATGGAAGATGCTGCTACAGATAGCAACAGAATGCGTGTTAGAGACATGTTAGGGGCATTTTTATTTGGTGGAGACGCAGTAGATAAAAAAGCAAAAGTACTTTCTGGAGGAGAAAGAAATAGGTTGGCACTATGTAAATTATTGTTATCTCCATTTAATGTTTTAATCATGGATGAGCCAACAAATCATCTAGATATAGCTTCCAAAAATGTCCTTAAGGAAGCCTTAAAACAATTTAATGGAACTTTAATTTTAGTATCTCATGATAGAGACTTTTTACAAGGATTAACAACAACTGTATTTGGTTTTAAGGATAAAGTGATAAAAGAGTATTTAGGAGATATAGATTACTTCCTTGAACAGCATAAAATGGAAAATCTTCGGGAAGCTGAAAAAAGGACTGTTCTCAAAGTTGATAAAAGTGTTTTAAAAAAACAAAATGAATTATCTAGAGAAGAAGAGAAAAAACTTCGTAAATTAAAAAATAAGCTAACAAAAATTGAAGGTCAGATAGGTGACTTAGAATCTGAAATTGAAAAGATAGATTTACAATTAGCAGAAAATTATGATGAGGTTTCTAGTAAACCTAATTTTTTTGAAAATTACAAAGCTAAAAAAGCACAAGTAGAGTTGTTAATGTCAGATTGGGAATTAATTGAAGAAGAGGTTGAAAAATTTTCATAATTTACGATCTTTATTTGTGAATTTTAACAATCAAATATCCATTAAAAATCAAGAGATAGTTCTCCCTGAATTATCAGATATCGATTGCCAGATTACTATCAAAAGAGAAGATCAGATTCATCCCTTAGTTTCTGGAAATAAATTCAGAAAATTAAAATATAATGTTCAAGAAGCTGTCAAACAAAAACACACAACACTTCTTACTTTTGGAGGTGCCTTTTCTAACCATATTCTTGCCACAGCTGCAGCCGGGAATTTAAATCAGTTACAAACGGTAGGAGTGATTAGAGGAGATGAATTAGGAGTAAATTGCTCTAAAACATTAGAGACTAATGCTACTCTTAGAACTGCCTATGAGTTAGGGATGAAATTTGAGTTTGTTTCAAGAGAGGAATACAGAAATAAGACTTCAGAAAGTTTTCTGCATAAATTTCAAAATAAGTATAAGGATTTCTATATTATCCCTGAGGGAGGCACCAATGATCTAGCAGTAAAGGGATGTGAAGAAATTTTAGAAAAAGAAGATTATCAGTTTGATTATATTTGTTCTTGTGTAGGAACAGGTGGAACAATTTCAGGAATTATTAACAGTGCTCAAAAGCATCAAAAGATCTTGGGATTTCCTGCATTAAAGGGAGGTTTTTTAAAAAATGAAGTACAGAGATATTCTAAATCTAAAGATAATTGGGAGTTAATTAATGATTATCATTTTGGAGGTTATGGAAAATATACTGATGAACTTATTCATTTTATTAATAGATTTAAAGAAATAACACAAATTCCTTTAGATCCCATATACACAGGTAAAATGATGTATGGTTTGGTAGATATGATTAAAAATAAACTATTTCCGGCTGGAAGTAAAATTTTGATAGTTCACACTGGAGGTTTGCAGGGGATAGACGGATTTAATAAGTTATTAATGAAAAAAAAGAGTGATTTAAAAATATTTTAAATGAGGAGTAAACTATTTCTTTTGGCTTTTTTTGTGCTTTTTCTAGCTAGTTGTAGCTCAAGTAGAACAACTACTGCTAAGAAAAGAACTCAGTCAAAAGCTAATGAAACTCAAATAAAAAAATTACCATCAGTAAAACAATCACAACACGTAAAGAAGCTAGAAAAAGGAAATAAACCTTTAAATAAACACACTCTTCAATATATTAAAAAATATGCTTCATTAGCTGTTTTAGAAATGCATAAATATAAAATACCTGCAAGTATTACTCTTGCTCAAGGTGTTTTAGAATCAGGAAATGGCAGAAGCCAATTGGCTTCTAAATCTAACAATCATTTTGGAATTAAATGTCATATAGGTTGGAAAGGTGGTCGCGTTTATCATGATGATGATGAAAAAGGAGAATGTTTTAGAAAGTATAAATATGTAGAGACTTCTTATAAAGATCATTCAGAATTTTTAAGCGGAAGAAGGCGTTACGCCAGCTTATTTAAACTAAGAAAATCAGATTACAAAGGATGGGCAAAAGGTTTAAAAAAAGCGGGTTATGCAACAGACAAAAAATATCCAAAAAAACTAATTAAAATTATTGAAGATTATAAATTATATGAGTTCGATAAGTTTCGTGAAAAAGATTTAAAAAAAGTAAAAAAAGAAACCAAAAGAAATCAGGCTAAAACAATTACTAACTCTAAAAAAAGAAACCAAAAAAATTATAAAGTTAAAAAGGGAGATACATTATATTCTATTGCAAAAAAATTTAAAACTACAGTAGAGAATCTTAAGGATGCAAACAACCTCTCTACCAATAACATTTCTATTGGTCAACAACTTACCATCAAATAAACTACAATAAAATAAATACTCTAACATGAAAATTATTAAACCTGTGAAAGGGAAACACCCTAAAATATCAGAAGACTGCTATATTGCAGAAAATGCTACTATCGTTGGAGAAGTTTCTATAGGAACTCAATGCAGTGTTTGGTTTAATGCAGTTATTAGAGGAGATGTTCATTACATAAAAATTGGAAATAAAGTAAACATACAAGATGGAGCTGTTATTCATGCTACTTATAAAAAATCACCCACAACTATAGGTAATAATGTTTCAATAGGTCATAATGCTATTGTTCATGGTTGTACTATTCATGATAACGTTTTAATTGGTATGGGTAGTATTGTTATGGATGATTGCGTGATAGAAAGTAACTCTATAATTGCTGCTGGTGCAATTGTTACAAAAAATACTCGGGTAGAAAGTGGGAGCATATATGCAGGGGTTCCAGCAAAAAAGATAAAAAATATATCACAAGAAATGATTTCCGGAGAAATTGATAGGATTGCTAATAGTTATGTTAACTATTCTAGTTGGTTTAAAGAATAGAAAAAGGCTTAGTGATTTTAATACCAAGCCCTAAAAAAATTACTAAATTTTCTCTTTCATTTAGTTTTTATGAAATCCTTTTTTATGATGTCTTCTCTTTTTTATCATCTGATTTCTCTTTTTTTCAAGTGATTTAAACTTTTTATATTGTTCTTCAGTAAGAATGGATCTCATTTTTTTTTGGAACATGATTTTACGATCTAAAAATTTATTAGCCATTTCATAACGATTACTTACATCAATATTTTTGACTTCATTTATAGATTTACTCATTCTATCCGCTTCAATCTTTCGCTCAGAAATTAGTTTAGTAATAACTGGTGTTAGTTTTTTTTGTTGCACTTCAGACAACTCAAGTTCTAAAGTCATTTTTTTAACTTTTAGTGTAGTTAGTTGTTCTGTTGTTAACCTTTTTTTATTTTTAAAAAGTTGTTTGTTTTGCGCATTTGTAGTTAAAGAAAAATAAATAAATAGTGCTAAAAGACTTACAATTCTTACCATGATGTATTTTTTATATAGTTTATTTTATACTTTTTTGACCAATAAAATCATAAAAGGTTTAAATTTGGTCTTTCAATTAACGGATCATTAACAATTTATATATGAAAAAATTACTGTTTTTATTGCTATTTGTTTCTTGTTATGCTTTTGGTCAAAAAGTTCCAATAGTAGATTTGTCTAATCCAAGAGCTACGGTATATACACATGTCTATTTTTTACAAAATAATTCTTACCAACCAAAGAACGCTGCCAAAACTATATATGGATTGGATGAGAAAAACTCAATTGAGGCAGCTGTAAAAATTAAAAGAATTTTAGATGGAAAAGGATTAAAAGTAGATTTTAATTTAATTTCTGATAATGCTAATTATAAAGATAGTACTGCTTTCTTAACTCAGCACAAATTTGTTTTATTTCCTGAAAGAATGCCTCTTGTGTCAGTTGAAAAGAAGGGTAATTCATGGTATTATTCCTCTGAAACTATAGAAAATATAGATTTTATATATGCTGAAACTTTTCCTTGGTACATTGAAAAAATTCAAGAAATAATTCCTGGTGTTGGACATAAAGAAATTTTATCGGTTGAAATTTGGCAATATTTTGCATTTATAATATTGATTCTTTTATCAATCATTTTATTTGTGATAGCAAAACGGTTGGCTTTCTTATTTTTAAGAAAAATTTTAAATAAGTACACTACAAACAAGAATAGTGACATCAATATTACCTTAAAAAAATTAGCACATCCTATAAGCTTATTAATATCTATTTCATTAATAGATAAGGTTTTACCCTCGCTTCAGTTTGGTTTAGAAATTAATAAATGGTTATTTCTAGCTGTAAATATAGCTTCAACAATTTTTTGGATATACGTATTTTTAAAATTAGCACAAGTTTTATTGAGTTTATTCCATGATTATACTCAAAAGACAGAAGCTAAACTAGATGATCAATTAACTCCAATTTTAAGAAATTTCGCAAGCGTAATCATTGTTGTTTTTGGATCTTTCAAATTACTAGTTTTATTTGGTGTAGATGCTACAACTATATTAGCGAGTGCTTCTATTGGTGGATTAGCTGTTGCATTTGCATCTCAAGATACAGTTAAGAATTTAATAGGAACGGTTATGATTTTTATAGACAAACCTTTTCATATAGGCGATTGGATTTCAGCTGGAGAAGTTGTTGGAACTGTTGAAGAGGTAGGTTTTAGATCAACTAGAATTAGATCTGCAGATACCTCAATATTTCAAATCCCTAACAGTAAACTTTCCGAGCTAGTAATAAATAATAGCGGTCTAAGACTTTACAGGCGATATAATACTCAACTAGGCTTACGTTATGATACACCTCCAGAATTAATAGAAGCTTTTGTAAAGGGTGTTCGTGAAATTATTGTTGCACATCCAGATACTAAATCTGATTCTTATAATGTAGAGTTTACTGGCTTTGGTGACTCTGCGTTGTTAATTTTGATGAACATGTATTTAAAAAACTTAGCGTGGTCTAGTGAACAAAAATCAAGACATCAAATTCATATTGCTATTGTTAAATTGGCAAAAGAACTAGGGGTTGATTTTGCTTTTCCTTCAACAACTGTTATGATTGAACAATTTCCTGAAAAAAAATCAATTGAGCCTAATTACGATAATGACAATAAAAAAATAGATTCAGCTATTAGTCAGGTAGTATCAGATTTTAAAAAACAGCTGGGAGAAAAATAGAATAAACTATTTTTTCTTGGGAGGCATGGGGCCTCTTAGATGAATCACTAATCCATTTAAAAAGTTGCGTAAAATTTGGTCGCCACATTCCATGTATTTTGGATGGTCTTCCTTTCTAAAGAAAGCACCTAGTTCACTTTTAGAGACTTTAAAATCTACTAGTTTACAAATGTCTACAATGTCATTATCACGAAGCTTGTGTGCTACACGTAATTTTTTAAAAATATCATTATTTGTTAATCCCATGTGATAAAGATACTAGTTTTAACTGACTACATTAAAAATGGCCCAGGCATACAAAGCAAACCGTAGAAAACGAAATAATCCAAAAAGAACCACTCCTTTAAATGGATATTTTATCATTCCTGCTGCCATGCATGTAATAGAAAAAGGAACTGGTAAAAGAGCGCCAATGAGAATTAAAAAACCACCCCATTTACTGGTGTTCTTTAAATACTTGGCCATTTTTATTTCTAGATAATTTTTCACACTGGCTATTTTTAAAATAGTTTTACCTATGAAAAAGGATAGTAATCCACCAAAGTAGGAAAGTGATGCTAGTATTGCTAAGCTAGCAAATGGAGTAGCTGTTTTTTTTGACCAAGCAATAAATATTTCAGGAGGAATTAAGCCTAGTAAAGTTTCAGATAAAAAAAATGTGATCAAGACTCCTGTTCTTGAAAATGTTTTGGTAAGTAGATCTAAACCATCGTCAATTGTAAATACATATCTATTAAATAGAAATAGAGCTACGATTATAAGTATTACTGGGATTGTTACTTTTTTTATGCTATCAACAACAAAAGAGTAAAATCCAGTATATTTATAGTATTGGTGTAAAAGTTTTGCTTTAGATTTTTTTCTTTTCATAGTTTAAGGGACACAAAAATAATAAGTAAATACCTGTTTAAAAACCAAAATCTAAATAATTAACTTTTCTTTATACTTTAGCTTAATAAAAATATAATTGTATGAATATTATTGGATCAATTGAAACTGTT
>Ga0228669_1001008_pt1 | contig 12415 bp, 9 predicted proteins | sample 84DmetaG_FD_182700 | JGI IMG/M metagenome (GOLD analysis project Ga0228669, IMG submission 182700) | Seawater microbial communities from Monterey Bay, California, United States - 84D | ecosystem: Environmental > Aquatic > Marine > Coastal | place: USA: California | collected 2016-10-11 | reverse complement strand
CGGCTTCATCTGTTCTAATGCCGCGGCATCAATCAAATGATACGTCGATTCTAATAACGGGCAGTGCAGACTAATCACATCCGACTGTGCAAACAATTCCTTCAGCGGCACATATTCCGCACCCAATGCCTTCACAGCCTCATTCTCATGTACATCGTAACACAACACCTTGCAGCCAAAACCATTAAACAAGCGAACTACTTTCTCACCAATCGTACCCGTACCAATAATACCAACAGTTAAGCCATGTACATCAAACCCAACCAAACCCTGCAATGAGAAGTTACCCTCACGCACGCGGTTGTAGGCGCGATACAGACGACGATTCAGCGCCAGTAATAATCCCAAGGTATGCTCGGCAACCGCATAGGGCGAATAGGACGGTACACGCACTACCTTCATGCCCAACTCGTGGACTGCCTGTAAATCGACATTATTAAAACCAGCACAGCGCAGTGCAATAAACTCCGTTCCCCCAGCATGCAGCACCTCCAGCGACTCACGATCCAAACGGTCATTTACAAATACACAGACTGCACGTGAACCGAGTGCTAAAGGTGCTGAAGTCGGCGTCAACTTAAACTCATGAAAGACGAGTTCATGTCGATTCGTCTCGTTTTCTGCAGAGAAAAAAGACTCATCATACGACTTACTACTAAACAGTGTAATTTGCATATCAGGCAACTTGTCGTGATCCACCTCACAGCGCAAGCAAAGGAACACTCAGAGCCCACCAAGGCACGAAGCCATGACTCCACAAATACCCTAATCTAAAAACGCTTCGTGCCTTTGTGAGAGACCCATTCAGTGACTCAACAACCACTTCACCCTAACACCTTACGTAAAAAAAGTTCCCGATGAATCGGGGTCGGGCCATATTTGTGTAACGCCTCACGATGCACGGCAGTGCCATAGCCCTTATGCTGCTCAAAGCCATACTCTGGATAGGTCTTCGCTAATTTCTGCATCACACGATCGCGCGAGACCTTCGCCGCGATACTCGCCATCGCAATTGCCAACGACTTCGCGTCTCCTTTAACAATCCCGGCATGCGCATACGGGAACGGCTTCAGTGGGAGGCCATCGACAATAATTCTGACGTCCAGTGTAGATTCAAATAAAGGGCCATCCAATTCCATCAGAGGTAAGTCCCAATCAGTGCACCGTCGTGCAAGTCCATCCAACGCTCGCCGCATCGCGAGACGATTCGCTCCCAAAATATTGAGCTGCGCGATTTCCTCGACTGAAGCCGAGGCGACCTCAAAGTCCAGCAAGCCTTGCTCACGTAGATTTTCGATCACCGCCAACTGTGCCGCCCGCGCCGTAACTGATAACTGCTTGGAATCATTGATCGCAGCACTGCATTTAACTGCTTCGACGGATTCAAAAAACCCGGGCTGCAACACACAGGCGCCGGCAGTCACAGGCCCCGCCAAGCATCCACGACCCACTTCATCGACCCCGATCAAGTATTTAACCTCGGTGAATTGCTGCTGATCATGGCACTGTAGCTTATTCATCCGATGCAAGTTGTAGAGAGCGCGAATTTAATGTGCCGAATGTGGCGATGGAATACCCCGAGTGCTCTTGCCGCCTCTTAATCAGCTGACAGGATGATAGCTGAGCAACAATACACCACTGCCCTAGGCGTGATAAAACCTCCCCTCGGGACACCTTCAAAAAGTCTCTGAACTGATGCATTTCCATTATTGCTAATCACTATGGATTTTATAGGAAACTATTTCACCTATATATTTGTCTATAATAATTTACAACTTAAGGTACGTTTCCCTCCACTATACAACATTCATCAACTAAAGAATTAACAACATGTCAGACATCAGCAAATGCCCAGTCATGGGTGGTTCACGCGCTCATAATGCGACAGCATCCTCCGCCAACGAGCAGTGGTGGCCCAATCAGCTCAACCTTAGAATGCTGCGTCAGCACTCAAACTTGTCAGACCCGATGAAGGGAGACTTTGACTATGTCGAGGCGTTCAAAACGCTGGACTTAGATGCATTGATTGAAGACCTAAATGCGCTCATGACCGACTCGCAAGACTGGTGGCCTGCCGACTATGGTCACTACGGCCCATTCTTTATTCGTATGGCATGGCACAGTGCAGGCACCTACCGCATCTCGGATGGGCGTGGCGGTGCTATTAGTGGCTCACAACGTTTTGCGCCACTCAACAGCTGGCCAGATAACGTCAATCTCGACAAAGCCCGACGTCTGCTCTGGCCCATTAAACAAAAATACGGCCGTAAAATCTCATGGGCAGACCTAATGATCCTTGCGGGTAATTGCGCGCTGGAAACCATGGGCTTTAAGACCTTTGGTTTCTCCGGAGGCCGTGCCGACGTATGGGAACCAGGTGAAGACATCTATTGGGGACCAGAGGGCGAATGGCTAGCCGATGAGCGCTACAGCGGCGACCGTGAACTCGAAGAGCCGCTCGCGGCAGTACAAATGGGCCTCATCTACGTTAACCCAGAAGGCCCCAACGGCGAGCCGGATCCGCTCGCTTCAGCGCGTGACATCCGCGACACCTTCGGCCGCATGGCAATGAATGATGAAGAAACCGTGGCACTGATCGCCGGCGGTCACACCTTTGGCAAAGCACATGGAGCCGCGAACCCCGACCAACATGTTGGCCCCGAACCCGAAGGCGCTAGCCTCGAAGAACAAGGCCTCGGCTGGAGCAACAGCTACGGTACCGGTAATGGCAGCGACACCATTAGTAGCGGTCTCGAAGGTGCTTGGAATGCGACGCCGATACAATGGGACAACAGCTATCTCGATACTTTGTTCGGATTCGAATGGGTGCAGACCAAAAGCCCCGCTGGCGCGACTCAATGGGTGCCAGCTGACGGCGCTGCGAAGACAATGGTGCCTGATGCCCACGATCCCTCGAAACGTCACGCCCCGATCATGTTCACCTCAGACCTCGCGCTGAAGATGGATCCGATCTATGCCCCGATTGCCAAGCGTTTCCATGAGAACCCAAATGAATTTGCCGAGGCGTTTGCTAAGGCTTGGTTCAAACTGACACACCGCGACATGGGCCCGATCAGTCGCTACGTTGGCTCACTCGTGCCTGAGTCCACTCAGCTCTGGCAAGATCCAATCCCGCCAGTCGATCACCCGCTCATCGACGCGCAAGACATCGCTGCGCTCAAAGTAAAACTACTCGATTGCGGTCGATCAATTTCAGAACTCGTCCAAACCGCATGGGCCTCAGCTGCGACTTTCCGCAACTCTGATAAACGCGGCGGAGCCAATGGCGCACGTATTCGGCTCGCTCCACAAAAAGATTGGGCGGCCAATAATCCTGAATCACTTGCCACTGTGTTAGAGACTTTAGAAGGCCTCCAAGCCGACTTTAATAATGCACAATCAGATGGTAAGAAAGTCTCCCTCGCCGACCTCATCGTGCTAGGGGGAAGCGCTGCAGTGGAACAAGCTGCAAAGGCTGCCGGCCATGCCATCGACGTACCATTCACCCCAGGCCGGATGGATGCGACGCAGGAAGAAACCGACGTTGACTCCTTCGCTCCGCTCGAGCCTAAGGCAGATGGGTTCCGCAATTATCAAGATCACGCAGTGCAAACACCTGCGGAAGCATTGCTCGTAGATAAAGCGCAACTCATGTCACTCACTGCTCCTGAAATGACAGTGCTCGTAGGTGGATTGCGTGTACTTCATGCAAATACGGCACAGTCGCCGCTTGGAGTGTTCACTCAACGTCCCGAGACATTAACCAATGATTTCTTTGTGAACCTGCTCGACATGAACACCGAGTGGAAAGTATCGCCCCGCTGCGCGCACTTCTACGAAGGCAAGGCACGCGGCACAGGCGAATCAAAATGGATGGCCTCCGCCGTAGATCTGGTCTTCGGCTCAAACTCCGAGCTCCGTGCCATCGCTGAAGTCTATGCATCCGACGACGCCCAACAATCCTTCGTTGAGGACTTCGTCGCTGCTTGGGTCAAAGTAATGAATCTTGATCGCTTTGATCTAAGCGCCTAATGACTGTTAAATGATACAACAAAGCCCCGTCGATTGACGGGGCTTTTTGCTGTGCCAGATTAAAGACTTGATTAGCGTCAATCTGACTTCTGCGCAAACAATCTAAGCCCTACTTAAATTTCGACCAAGCTGGCTTCTTCGGCGGCTCCAGACCCTGCGCTTCGTAAGCCGTCTTGAAATGCATCTTCGCATAGCCCGCCAGCTCACCGGGCCCCTTTGCTGCGATGATTTTTTTTGCCTGCGCCAGCACCTTGGCACTCGCACCTTTCATTAGCTCCTCGCCGCCCAATACATCTTTCAATTCATCCGAAAGACGCTTCATCTCACGTACGTAAATCGCGCGAGCCACAATCGATGCAGCCGCAACTACAGGATCGGACTCCGCCTTGGTGCGACTGACCAATTTAAACTCTTTACGGTCCTGCACATAAGCATCCACCAGCGGTTGCTTGGTGAACTGGTCAAGTAACCCCCACGGGGCAGGACGTTTATCTAGCGCTTCGTTGAGTCCACGGCCATGGTACCAAGCAAGGAGCTTGTTGAGATTATCACCAAACTTCTTGTACAAATGATTGTATTTCGTCATCCGCGCAAATGCAATGCCGATGACAACCCCCTTAGTTCCGCGAATCAATTTATCTAGCTTCAGGATCGTATTATCGGTGATCTTTTTACTATCACACACGCCGGCCTCGATCCAGTCGCGCACCATGCCCTCATCCGCCACCACACAGGCCGTCACCAGCGGGCCAAATAAATCGCCCTTGCCACTCTCGTCGCAACCAGCATGTAGCGTAAACCATTCGGGATTATGCACCTCATCATAGCCCAAACGCGCCTCGCATGTAATCTCCGTTTCCAAAATATCCCGCACAAAATCCTCGGTCTTCTTGCCCTGTACCACTAACTTGCCGCTCTGGTAACCGACCACATTCACCCCATCGCCCTTGAACGCAAACTGCGAATAAGCCACATCATAATGCGTCCACGCACAAGAGGGATCGGTATCCAATCGCTCCCCCAGTTGCTCCAACTGCGCATCTGTCAACTTGATCGTATAGATCTTTTTAACTTTTGGACCTGTGTCCTCCGTCTTCGGTGTCTTCTTCTTTGGCATGGCAGTTTCAACGCGAGACGAGACAGTAAAACCAGCCCTAATGCAACGCTGGATACGCCGAACTGCGGTTTATTCGCCCCACATTCCCAGCGAAACTCGACAGAATGCGAACTGAGTTGCCTGCATCAATAACTCATCACTACTGACACGCACCCAATTACCAGCCCAATCGCGGCTTTTTAACTGCGACAATACGAGCACTACAAGGTATTACCTTCTCATTAAAGGCGTATTTTAGTGGCACAAATTGTTTCAATTTGTTATCCGCTCTTTCAAAATTCGATGTACTTTAATACATGTTCGATCTTGCTTAAAAAATGTCGCTGCTCTCACAAACTGAAGCCTTTCAACAAGCACTCGCCGCTTGGTATTCCACCGCGCAACGATCCCTGCCTTGGCGCACCGCACCCTCGCTCTACAAAACCGTCGTCTCCGAACTCATGGCGCAGCAGACGCAGATTAAGACAATGCTGCCCTACTTTGATCGCTGGCTCAAACGCTTCCCTAACTTCGAAGCACTCGCCGAAGCACCGAGCGAAGACGTGCTCAAACATTGGGAAGGACTCGGCTATTACAGCCGCGCACGTAACTTACACAAACTCGCCAAAGACTATGTGACACTCGAGACCAAGCCAACCACTGCCAAACAGTGGCAAGCGCTACCCGGCATCGGCCCCTACACCTCTGCTGCCATTAGCTCTATCGCACAAAACTACCCGGCAGCGGTAGTCGATGGCAACGTGGTGCGCATCCTCGCCCGACTCACCAACGACACACGCTGCTTCAAGAATAACGGCGACGCGGTCAAAGCCTTCACTCCTACAGCCGATACGGTACTCAATCACAACACCCCAGGCGATCACAACCAGGCCATGATGGAGCTCGGCGCGACCATCTGCCAAAAAGCCAATCCGCTCTGCACGGTCTGCCCCGTAGTACAGTTTTGCGCGGCAGTAGCAAGCGGCTCCCAAGAAAACATACCAAACATTCAGCGCAAAGCCACTCAACAAGTGCAGATCGATCGTATTTGGAGCGTGAATGAAGGGAAGCTGCTGCTCCATCGTATTCCAGACGACGCCCAACAACTCGCAGGCCAATACGAGCTCCCAGCCACCACCCACTTCAAGGGCAAACCCCAACTTGATAAGGCCCTCACCACTAAAACCCGCGGCATCACGAACAAGCGTATCAAAGAAACCATCTATCGACTCAAACCTCAAACCTCAGCTCTCAAAGCTCAGCCCTCGAACTTGCATTGGATCGCACTCGACGAACTAGAGCACGTCACCCTATCCGGTCCGCACCGGCGTTGGGTCAACGAGCTGCTAAAACAAGACGCCTAAATTTCATCTTACTGCCCTGCGCCTCTGCTCGAAAACCGCTCAGCACAAGCAACAGGATTTTTCTCGCGCAGACGAGCAAAGGCGCTGAAGTTTTTAATTTCCCTTCCCGTTTTCTATTTATAACCCGTGCCAAAACTCATACCAAAGCGTCTCGGCGTCGACAACGACCTTTCCCACGCCACCATTAAAAAGCCAGAGCTTCTTGCGCCAGCAGGAGACTGGGAATGTGCTCGCGCCGCAGTCGAAAATGGTGCGGACGCAATTTTCTTTGGGTTGGATCGTTTCAATGCGCGTATGCGAGGCAAAAACTTCACAGAAGCCGATCTGCCTGACCTCATGGCTTATTTACATGAACGCGGCGTACGCGGCTATGTGACCTTTAATACGCTAGTCTTTTCCAATGAACTCGAAGATGCAGAAAGCTTCCTTCGCTCCATCATCAGTTCAGGAGTGGATGCTGCGATTGTGCAAGATGTCGGCATTTGCCAATTGATCCGCAAACTCTCCCCTGACTTCCCAATCCACGCCTCCACTCAAATGAGTGTGACCAGTGAAGCCGGCGTGCATTTCGCCGAAGAGCTTGGTGCCAGCGTCGTGGTACTCGCACGTGAGTGCTCGCTCAATGAAATCAATGCCATTAAAGAAAAGACACTCCAGAAAGGCCTTGATATGCCACTGGAAATCTTTGTCCACGGGGCACTCTGTGTCGCCTACTCTGGCCAATGTTTAACCAGTGAGTCACTCGGCGGTCGCTCCGCGAATCGTGGCGAATGTGCTCAAGCCTGCCGCTTGCCCTACGATCTCTTTAGCGATGGCGAACAACTCGACCTAGGCAACAAACGCTACCTACTCAGCCCGCAAGACCTAGCAGGGCTGGACGCGATGGAAGGTATCATCAATGCCGGCGTAGCTAGTCTCAAAGTCGAAGGTCGCCTTAAAGCACCCGAGTATGTCGCTGCCGTTACGAGTGTCTACCGTAAGGCACTCGATGCGGCATGGAATAAACGCTACCCTGAAAACGCCACTGCACTCGCACCATTTAATGCCGACGAAGGCCGCTATGCGCTAGAGATGACTTTCTCACGTGGCCTGTCAACCGGATGGCTCGGCGGCATTGACAACCAAAAGCTCGTCCACGCACGCTTTGGCAAAAAGCGTGGCCTACGCCTCGGTGTGGTTGAACGTATCGAGCGAGATGGCATCTGGCTTGCCCTCGACCACCCTGTCAAAGCAGGTGACGGAGTGGTACTGGATCGCGGTCGCCCTGACGAACGCGAGGAAGGCGGGCGTATCACCTCAGTGGATACAGGAAACGGCCGTAGCTTTATACGTTTCCTTAGAGACTCGATTAACTGGCACCGCGTCAGCGCTGGCGATACAGTATATAAGACATCCGACCCCGCACTGGATAAAGCCCTGCGCCAAAGCTTCGAAGTCGAGCAGCCCAACTACAAGCGCCCAATCACTGCCACAGTCAGCGGCAAGGTCGGCGCACCGCTCGTGCTCTCATTACAAGATGAAGCGGGCCGCGTAGTTCAAACCGAATCCGAAAGGCCCCTTGAAGCAGCGCAAAAAAAAGCCGCGAACACCCCGACGCTAACCAAACAAATTGGCAGACTCGGCAGTACGGGGTTTCATCTACAATCACTGAACAACCAACTGGGGATGGGCTGTATGGTGCCAGCCTCGATGCTCAATCAACTGCGCCGCGATGCAGTCGACCAACTCACGGCACTGCGCGTGCAACCACTGCGATGGAAACTCAACAACCAACTAGCAACCAACAACCAACTAGCAACCAACAACCAACTAGCAACCAACAACACCACTCAACCGTACCTCATCCCCTACGTGCGCAATTGGGAGCAGTTCGATGTCGCACTGATGCTGCCCTATTCTGAAATCTACATTGAGCTAGAAGACCCACGCAAATATAGTGAAGCGGTGTCACGCGCTCGCGCTGCCAGCGCTGCAGACGGACGTACACGAGAGATTTGGGTCGCCCCGCCGCGCATGTTCAAGTCCGGTGAGGATTTTATTACCAAGCAATTACTGAACTGCGGCGCCGATGGATTCCTCGCCCGCAACCACGAGCACCTCACCGCACTGTCGGACTATCGCCTACGCGGCGACTTCTCGCTCAATGTTGCCAACCATCTAACTGCGAACTATTTCATCGATCGCTGGAACCTCGAACGCCTAACTGCCTCGTACGACCTCAACACGACTCAGCTTGATGCCTTACTCAACCATTCACAACCCGGCTGGTTCGAGATCACACTACACCAGCACATGCCAATGTTTCACATGGAGCACTGTGTGTTCTGCGCCTTCCTCTCCGAGGGCAAAGATTTTCGCGACTGTGGGCGCCCTTGCGATACGCACGAGGTGCAGCTCAAAGACCGCGTCGGAGCGCTGCATCCTCTCAAAGCGGATGCCGGTTGCCGAAATACTTTGTTTAATTCCAAAGCACAAACCGGAGCCGAATTTGCACACGATATGGCGCGACAAGGCGCTGCCGCTTTTCGAATCGAATTCCTGAATGAAAGCGGCGACGAAGTGCGCCGCACAATGGATCACTACGAGGCACTGCTGCGTAATGAGATTGGCGCTGACACACTGTGGCAAGAGCTCAAACTAATTAATCAGCTCGGTGTCACCCGAGGCACGCTTGAACGCTAGCTACTCGATCGCTAGAATCTCGCCTAACTTGCCGTTGGGCAGAGTAAACGTCTCGCCGATTTTCAGCCCCCGTACCCGAGCGGCCAACGGTGACTGCGCTGTAATTACAGTCACTGCAATATTGTCCACCTGAATCACCTGCCCCCCGGCAACTCCGGCCAAAAAGAACACTTCCTCTACACCGCCCAAGTCGGCTTTAAATAATGCGCCAAGTGAAATGTCGGTGTTAGTCTTAAGTAAATCGTCACGCTCCGACTGCAATTCCTCAACCGCGTCAGCCCATTGCTTGGCCTGTCCTGCTTGCCCTGCAGCTAGGTAGGAGGCTTCGAGCCCTTGGGTGTCCCATTGCGATTCTGCACGGGATTCCTCGTTGGTCGCATAGTCTGCCGCATCTTGCGACGCTTTAACGGCATGCAAGGCTTCTTCACGGAGTGTATCAATCAAGGCATTAAAAAAGGCATCTTTGTTCATTGTAATAAGCTGAGAGTGTCAGGGTTCGTCCGAAAAAATTCAAATTAAATAATGTAAAGAAAAGAAGATGCGAGAGATCGAATCTTCCGCTTGATACTGAGGGCGAAGTGCGCACATTCAACTTCCGTAGTTATTGCCATGAATACTCTCACATCAAAACGCACCGCCGATTATCAACCTTGGCTCTATGCCTCCTGCATCTTTGCTCTTTGCTGGATCACTGCACTGCTCTTTGCGGGTGGATTCACTACCACGATCGATGCAGGCATGGCCTTTCTCGATTGGCCTCTTTCAAACGGCTCACTCAACCCCGATGACTGGATCGTAGAATCCGATATGCTTGCCGAACACAGTCACCGCCTGCTGGGCATGATTGTTGGTTTTCTTTCACTTGGCCTCCTACTGTTTACTTGGCTCAGAGAAGAGCGAAGCTGGATGCGCACCTGTTCGCGCATACTCGTTCTGGTAGTCATTTTACAAGGAGTACTCGGTGGCGCGCGTGTGCGCTTCGACGCCCTCAACACTCAGGCAGACCACAATCTAGTGGCGCAGAGCTTTGCCGTCATACATGCCTGCGGCGCAATGATTGTGCTTGGTATTCTAGTGGCACTTACACTGGGAAGTTCAAAACTCTGGATCCAGCGCCAAGCTGGCCTAACCAACGCCGTTCCCGTATCGCTGCAACGCTGGGGCATTGTATGTACCACCGCTATTTTCCTACAAATCCTCGTCGGCGCAATTATGCGCCATGCAAAAGCAGGTCTCGCAATCGCCCAATTCCCCATGTCACAACCTGGCAGTTTACTGCCTGCCTATTGGAATTTTGATGTGGCCATTCACTTCGCGCACCGGGTCGGCGCCTTAATACTCACGGTGATCCTACTGGTTTATTTGAGCAAGCTCTGGGCCAATCCCATCACTCGCAAAGCCTTCATGTTTTGGATATTAACCATACTGGGGCTGCTCTTCGTGCAAATTTATCTCGGTGCATTAACCATCTGGACAGTCAGGAATTCTTATGTCGCAACAATTCACCACTTGGTCGGAGCTTTTCTACTTGCCAGCACGTGGGGCTTAACTTTTCTAGCTCATCGCCGCGTGAACCAGAAGCCAACTGCCTAGGATACTGCGCAGGGCCATTCTACCTAAACGCGCTCGCTAACCAATTGAGTCATCACACTACAGAAACCTCTGCTCTCGCTGGTTCGTCCGAATCGGATGTTTCGTTGCGCGGCCGCATCGAGGATTTTTATGAGCTGACCAAGCCGCGCTTGAGCTTTTTGTCAGTAGTGACCGCAGTCTGCGGCTATCTCTCCGCGGATCCCATACGTGATTTCAGCGTACTGTTTAGTCTGCTCGTAGGTACCTCTTTCGCTGCAGGTGGTGCGGCCGTGCTGAACCAGTGGCTCGAGCGCGAAGCAGATGGCAAAATGGTGCGGACGAAAGATCGCGCAATACCTGCAGGCCGCATTGCACCACTGCATGCCTTTATTTACGGGCTGGGGCTGAGTACCCTAGGTTGCTTTCTTCTCTATAAAGGTGCCAATTTACTGGCGGGTACATTAACCGCGGCTACCATCGCCTCCTACGTACTACTTTACACCCCCTTGAAGCGCTTCACTACGTGGAACACACTCATCGGCGCTATCCCCGGGGCACTTCCGCCGTTGATCGGATGGGCTGCTGCAGAGGGACGGATTAGCACGCTGGGCTGGATTTTATTTGCGATCTTATTCCTCTGGCAGATGCCACACTTTTTCGCGATCGCGTGGACACACCGTAAGGACTATGCCCAAGGTGGCTTCGTGATGCTCTCAAATGCCGACAGCACAGGCCGCAAGGTGGCCGTGCAATCGTTTGTATTCTGCCTTGCCCTGATCGCTAGCACCCTCCTGCCAGTGCTCCTCGGCTACGCCACTTGGATTTACGGTGTGATCGCTATTGTGACTGGCGTTTACATGCTGCGCCCATCGATTGCATTTCTTAAAACAGATGAGCGCGACATTGCTGCACGTAAGTTGTTTTTTGCGTCGATCATCTATTTACCAGCACTGTTACTACCATTGGTATTGGACCTCTGGCTACTCTAACTAACGCCAAATATTTGATTTATGTCATTTACTGAAGCACTTCCCACAGTCAACGCGCTGCTCAATGGCACAGCAACCGTGCTGCTGACTCTCGGCTTCATTTGTATCAAAACAGGCCGCGAGCGCGCACACCGCAGATGCATGATGAGCGCATTCGGCGTATCAGTCATTTTTCTGTGCTTTTATTTACTCCACAAATGGCTGGTACAAGGCGTACACACACCCTTTGCCGGCGATGGTGCGTGGCGTACGATCTATTACGTAATGCTGGTAACGCATATTATACTTGCGATCGCCATCGTGCCACTAGTGCTCACCACACTGACACTCGCAATCAAAGGTAAACGTGAAAAACATCGCGCCTGGGCGCGCTGGACTTTTCCCATTTGGTACTACGTCTCAGTCACAGGCGTTCTCGTCTATTGCTTCCTTTATCAATGGTTTTAGCACATTCAATCAATTACCGCATCTTATAGGATGAAAAAGCCGTGCTGATTGATTGCAATACACGAAGATTATCTTGTCAGGTGATACCAGTCTCTTTAGATCCTTCCTTTGATTTTCAAATCAATTCACTCTCTTTACAACCAACCACAACCAACTGCTCGTGAAGAACGCATCCAGCGGACTCCGTAAATTCATTGCGCTCGCAATTTCTCTAATTACACTCACCTTACTAG
>Ga0228669_1001007_pt1 | contig 12421 bp, 9 predicted proteins | sample 84DmetaG_FD_182700 | JGI IMG/M metagenome (GOLD analysis project Ga0228669, IMG submission 182700) | Seawater microbial communities from Monterey Bay, California, United States - 84D | ecosystem: Environmental > Aquatic > Marine > Coastal | place: USA: California | collected 2016-10-11 | reverse complement strand
AAGACAGTAGCAGAGAAGGCAAGGCTTCGTGAGATTATGAAGTCCTGCCGACTCGCTGTTGAGGAGGTTGAGAATGAAACCAAGTCCTATGACGAGATTCGCAGCACCCTTGAGGCTGAGATAACCGAGCGTCCACTCCTTACCCAAGGTAAGGCTGACATAGGTTTCTCCGCTGATGAGCTACTGGCTGACATCGCCAAGATGCAGGCTGGTGAGTACGAGGCTGACGTTGTTAAGACTCACACCAATAACTTGGACCGTGAGTTCGGTAACCGAGGCATCGCTGCTGGTGAGGTACTGACAGTGGCTGCACCTACCTCCTGTGGTAAGTCAGCACTTGCGATGTACATCGTCTCTCAGTCCGTTGTAAAGGATGGTCACGCCTGCGGGGTGTTCTCATTGGAGATGCCACAGAAGCAGCTCACGAAGCGACTGACGCAGGTTATCTCAGGTGTGAACTTACGCAGTGTTGAGGATCAGACAGCTAGCCCGGAGCAGGAGAAGCGAGTCCACAATACCATCAACCAGCTGAAGACATTGCCTATCTATACTTCTCACGCTGTTAAGAATGCCGATGATCTGTACAGTCAGACGCGTCAGTTCGTACAGAAGCACGGAGTAAAGCTACTGGTGATTGATTACCTGCAACTTATTCCATTCTCCTCTAGGATGGGTAAGGCTGAGGGCATCGCTAGTATCTCGCACAAGATCAAGCAGATGGCTATTGATCTCAACATAGCTGTGATCCTACTGGCACAGGTCAACCGAGAGGGAGCCAAGGCTGGCCGACTCAAGTTGTATGACCTAAAGGATTCCGGGGACATTGAGAATGATGCTGATATTGTTCTGCTTATGTATCCGTCAAGCGGTGATGTCGAGTCCTCAAAGGACGTAGATAGCCGGGGGGCGTTCACTCGTTTAACCTATGAGATCGCTAAGAACCGTGAAGGTGAACGTGATATCGGTGGGTTATTTAAATTCTATCACTGCACAGGGAGGTTCGGACAATGACGGAGGAAGAAGTAGCACAGTACATAATGAAAGCATTCCCACGGATGCACAAGTTGACCAAAGCCGAGGACGAGTTTAGTCCTTTTGATTACGAGAGTATTGATTATCTGGTTGAGATTAAGGTACGCCGGAAGGCATATGACCCCTGGATCATCGAGCAGTTAAAGGTTGATACCAATATCGGTATCGCTGAATCAGTAAAGAAGGACTTCGTGTATGTGAACGGATTCCAGCACCTGCTGTACGCTTGGAATATCTCTAAGCTAATTCGGGATGACTATGACTTCGGGTTCGAGGATCGTGAGATGCCTTGGACTACGGACTTCGATGCAGTACAAATAATAACTAAGCGCACTGGATACTTGTACAACAGTAGCGCACTAATCATCAACACGGAGGGACTATGATAACTAAAGAAACATCAAAGGACATAACAGTAAACGGAATAAAAGTAACCTGCTACTCAGATGGCAGTGTGGAAACAAAAGGGAAGTGGGGCAGAGGTCGGACATTCGGCACGCTGAACAGCGATGGCTATATGAAGTACGGTGTTAATCGGCAAACGCTCAGGATCCACGACTTGATTGCAAAGGCTTTTCTGGGGTCAAAGCCAGACAACTATGACGTTGATCACATCAACGGAGACAGGACGGACAATAGACCATCCAACCTGCGGTACGTGACACGATCCGAAAACCTCAGAGGGCATCAGAAGGTTCGAGGTAAATGCCAGTACCGAGGAGTATTCTGGCCAACTGGTCGAAAAAAGTGCCGGGTCACAATCAATAACAGGATCAATGGCGGGAGCACTAAGCGGTACGAACTCGGCTACTTTGACAGTGAGAAGGAGGCGGCCATTGCTCGTGATACCTTCTGTTTTAATGAACTAGGTTATCCACTAGAAGGGTTAAATTTTCCTGAGTTATTTGTTGACAAGGATGAGGATTCCGTACAGATTTCCAGTATGCAAAATACTGAAGAAAACATTGAGCGAGTTCAGACCCAGATTGATATGATTCGGCAGGAGTCCAGGCTTCTGTCGTACCGTATTGACCGTATGACTGAACAGCGAAAAGGTCTTCAGGAAGAGAAGCGCAAGCTTAAAGATTTCCTTACGCAGGCTAGAAAGCCATAGTGTATAATGCAGTACGAGGTAAGCTGTAGGAGTAATCCGCAGCGGGGCTTTTATGTTCGTCCTTTTTGATCCCTCGTTTCGTTACGGTAGCCCCGTCCTCTGTGTGTTGAGGGCGGGGCTTTTTGTTACCTTGGGTACTGCTGCATCTGGATGCGGCGAATAACAGCTTGAATGTCCGAACGCTTCAGCTTGCCTCGCTCGTAGTCATCCCGTAGCATCTTCATTGCCATCTCCTCTGGCATCTTGCCAGCGAGTTCTACGTACCTTGCTCTCTTGTCAATTCGCTTGGATGGTACGCTAGTTGAGATTGGCATATCTGGTATAGTACCACTCATTAGATTCTCTACCTCGGACTTGTAAAAAGTCTTACTGAGTTGCTTCTTTATTTCCTCTTCTGAGGCTTCAAGTATACGAAGATTGTTTACGTGACGTACTCCCTGCTCCATCTGTGAACGGTAAATATTATTAAGTTCTTGGTAAGCGCCCGAGATGTCGTCCTGATTGTAACTCGCTGATGCATACTTTGAACTTATTCCCTTGAGGCTCTTCTTCATATCGCGGAACTTGTACCCAGCACTTTCCAGCATATCTAAATTACGCACACGATACCCCAGCGTATAGCGCAGAATGTTATCCATCGATTCGCGCTCGTCCAACTTCTTCAGGTCAGTAACTGTACCCGGCGTAAAGTTTTCCCCCATATACCAGCTAACTAGATCTAGGGTCTTAGATAGCCCATCAACCTTATCGGAGATACGGCGACCATTGGCATCCATATTGTTCACAGCTGACACAATGTTTTTCATATTGATGGTAAGATCGCCACCAAACTTACTCCACATAGAATCAATGGACTTGCTCATACCATCCATAAAGTTACCTCCACGAAATCCCGCCTCAGCAATTGATGACAACTCAGCGGTAGGAACTTGGTAACCAAGGTTAGCTATACGGATCTTATTGCCATCCTTACGAATATGTAGGGACTGACTCTCTTCCCAAGGGGCAAAGATGGTTTCACGCATCGCCTGTTCCTTTTCTGAATCAACACCCTCCTCCTTGTTAAGTACCATTGGTACAACGGAGCCAGCAGATAGGACTGCACTCAAAGCTGCCATACGCTTAAATCCCTCCGTCTTGATTCTACGAGCTGTGTCCTGGTTCATTGTGACACCGTACTTCTCCTGTAACATCTTGGCGAATGTCCCATCGCTCATCTGCTTTGCAAGTCGGGCTTGATTGAATGTAGTCCTCGTTAGTTCAAAGTTAAATGCGCCGAACTCATTAAGTATGCCGTACCGTGAGAGTGATCGTACACCCTTATTGATTCGATCATAATTCATATAGGTGTTATTCGTGAGATCCCCAGCCAGTTGCTCGAACTCCCTTGTACCCATACGCTTTATATCAGCATCAGGGATAATGTCACCCAGGAACTTCTTATAGTTCTCGAATACGGATATGCGTTGCGCGGTATCAAAGGCATTGTAAGCCTTGCCTACGCCGTTCACTGCGCGTTGAAAAAACTTAGGAGCAACGCCACTCTTGAATCCATCGCGGATGTCAGATGCAGTAATACCTTTGTCAACTATGCCTAACTCTTTTAGTCGATTGAGTTCAAGCAATGAGATTTTACCACTCTTCAACTTTTGGGGAAGTGCCTCATTGATTGCTACGCGCATACCTTTAGTATAGCCCCTAGCTGGGTTCATCCCCTGGCCTGCTACAAGCACAGCATTGCCAACCAGCTGAACTGGATAGGATGCTAGATTCAGTGGTACACGGACGAACTTAGCGGCAGCGGTAGTAGTCTTGAGTAAGCCGCCAATAGTACGAGTAAGCCACGGTCCAGTATCCTTCACTACTCCACTCCCGTATAACTCATTAAGTGCCTCATTTGCTTCCGTTGGTACGTAGATAGTATCACCCTTCTGTAGTTTACTTGAGGTAACGTAACCAGTTGGATTTTCATCGCTGACCGGAACTTTCACCTTGCGGGTCACTCGCTTATCACCCGAACGCATTGCACGTCCACGGATAACCAGTGGCTCAAAGCCATCGGGGACTTGACCTGGGGCGAAGGTTGCACCCGTTCCACCCTTCAGCATATCATCAGCTATACGGCGATTACCAGCCTCATAGGATGCTAACCGACCAAGACGTGACACCGTTCCAAATAGTCTCTCGCTAGCACCTTCGTACTCGCCGAGGTATTCCCTCATTGCTTCAGTTAGATCTTCATTCTTGCGCTTGAATACACGCTTATTGCCAGCGATGGTATTCATTAACTGCAATGAGTCCGAGCGGCTGTCCTGCAAGTTCTGTATAAATTGATTGATGCTCTCGTCGCTCTCACCCTTCTGCTTGAGTTCCATCCTAAGTTTATTCTCAGCATTAGCTGATGGGCGATAGCTACTATCCTCGTAGAATCTGTACTCACGGGTAAAGTAATTCTTGGAGTCTATGCTGTCCTTGATCTTGGCTGCAATACGTGGATCAATGTCCAGCTCTCCGGACTTGTACATCTCGTAGATTGTATTCTGGTACTGATCAATCTTGATGCGGGCATCGTCAAGCGTGTCCTTGATACCTGCTAATGATTCTGGGAGTACGTTACTCTTGTTTGCTACGTAGTCATTGAGCGCATCAATATCCTCCTTTGGGGCTTTCTTCTCAGCACTCTCAACAATCCGACGAACGGTTGATGCTAGATCAGTAGCTGCCTCAGATTCATTCTTTGCTCGGACTGCGTCCATTGTTGCATCCTTGCCAACAACCTTGGATGGGCTGATGTTCTTGTAAAGGGTACGCATAAACCGAGCACCACGACCATTCGGGTTCTCGCCAGCCAGTGTCTCCACGACTTGCATAGCATCAGGGTCACCCTTCTCGTATGCTTCATTTAGATACTCACCTGTCCTACCTCCGAACTTAGGGTAAGCCTTTTTCATTAGCTCACCAGCGGCACCTAGGCCTAAACCTAGACCGCCACCTACTAGTAAAGCACTACCCAGTTCCTCATTGGTAAGGTACTCACCCTCATCTACAGCCTTCTCTAACTGAGCACCACCTGCTGATATTAAAGCACCACCTGCTGCACGCTTAGTTCCTTCCTTCGCTAGACGGGGCAGGAGACGCGCTCCCTTGGAAGCCTTACCTAGACCACCTGGGATTAGATTAAGGGCTGTGTCAGCCGTTACACGACCCCAGCTTGCTTCATCTCGACCCTCGATCTCTTGAGCCAATAGAGAGCCACCTACGCCGCCAGCTAATGCGCCACCAACGTAGCCGAGGGTAGCACCAATTGCCGCGCCAGGTACAGCACCTACTCCACCGAAAAAAGCGCCCGCAGCTGCGCCAGCCTTTGCGCCAAGAGCAGCTCCAGCTAACTTAGCACCCTCGCCTACAACAACCTCAGCACCAAGACCAGCTACTTTCTTGCCTATGCTAGGTTCTTCTTCGTCCTCAAGGAACCGAACCCCAGGTTTCTTTGGTTTATCCTCAAGGAATCGGACTGTTGATTTCTTTGGTTCTTCATCTAGGAATCGTATAGCCATTATTCAATGATTGCTTTTTTGCCGCCGATAGTTACTTGAGTACCTGGAGGGAGGTTTGCTGCCTCTGCCTCCTCTACTGTATTAAATACATTCCCTCCGCCATTCAATCCACTGCCCAATAATTCTTCTGGGTCGTATCCCATCTTACTAAGTATAGCATCACGGCGTTTGTCTGGAGTAATTATACCAGCAGTTATAAGACCATCAACCTCACTTTCAGCAGCTGTATATTTATCTGGCTCCTCCTGTTGTAGGCGGTCAAGTTCAAGCCCCAGCTTTTGAATGCGCATTGCATCGTACTGCTGTTGCTGTGCATCAACTGGCTGTAGGATTTGTTCTAAGCCAGCTACTCCGCCCATCTCTTGACCTTGAGTGCTTCCGCTCCAACGTGCTAGACGGTTTATTTGTTTAGCTGTTCTGCGACCCTCTGGGGTCAACATAGCCTCACGAACATCTGTCGGTACATTCCGGGATGATTGAGTACGCGCCGCAGCATTACGTGTATCACGCTCAGTGATTGTCTCACCTGGTTGTTTCATACGGGCACCTAGTCTAGCGTCACGGGCATCTGATTCCCTTTCGTAGTCCCCGTACGCATCAGTACGTGTTTCAAATCCAGCGGGAATCATACGACCCTGTGGGTCAGTGCGCAAGCCAGAGACACCCTCAGTGCCGCTAGGGGCACTCAAATACTCATTAAGGGTACGACCGCCTAAGCGAGCACGAGTTTCCTCTATGCTCATTGGTGCTGCACCGATACCTCGGAATGTTTGATCAGCTAATGCTTGTGGTACTGTTACGCTACCACCATCAATATTAAGAGTAGTGGTAGGGATTCCTGTTCCTTGGACTCCAGGAGCACCCATCAATCCAGAATCATCTGGAAGTGTAGCAGCTAATTCAGATGCTCTTTGCGGGGCTGAGGATGGTCCAGTAGGTGCAGTGAATGTCAGTGGCTCATCGCCAAGTCGGGACATCTGGGGCAGGCTGGGATCCTGTGCAACTGGACCTTGTTGTATCTGCGCTAATTCTTCTGCAGAAAATGCAGGTAGATTTCCGTCACCGTAGTAAAGTTCTGCTAATGATTCTGTGATTGGTTCAACTATACGCTGGGTAATACCTTTGCCAGTTAATGCTGCTGTACCGAGATCGGCGGCGGTGTAAGCAATTGAACCAGGACTTGCAAAGCGACTAGCTTTAGCAGCAGTACCAACCTTTTGAGCGATCTTCATAGGTGCTCCGCTAGTACCGCGTACCGCAGGTGCTCCACTAGTGGCTCGTACCGCAGGCGGTTGACCTTGTGACGCAAGCTGTGTGCCTGATACGGGACGACCTTGAGCAGTACCTGTGTACTGAGCGGGGGTATTAGGACCAGTAAGGACACCTTGAGTAGTAGTAGGTCCACCTATTAAAGCAGGGCGATTCTGAGCGGCTAGACGAGCCGCGTCCTGTGCAGCTATCTTCTGAGCAAATGGTGAAAGCACTTGTGATGTTGCGGCTTGACCGCCAGTCCCAGCGGCTACGATGCCTCCACCTAGTCCTAGTCCTGCTAGGACAGTAGGATCAACGCCACCATCGGTTGGCTGTGTACCAAACAGGGAATTTCCAGTACCGCCGTACTGCATACCCTGCTCTGGGTACAGTAGTTCCTCTTCGGGTTGAGTTGCTCCAAAGGGAGAGAAGGGTGAGTAAAATTCTTGTGCCATAGTGGTATTATATCATAAGGGGTTAATTGTCTGTATGTGCAGGGCAATTATTCGGTTAAGTCAAGGTTGGGAGTAAGTGTAAAAGTCTATTTCCCCTGCGACTGCATTAGTAAATATGTATTCACTATCTAATGCGTCTTCACTGCTTGCCATTGGGACGCTAATGTGTTTGCTTGATGTTATCGGAATCTCAAATGTTATAGTATTTTCAACTGTAAGACCATCTGCCACAATCTGGCTTTCATTAGCTATGCGACCACCTCCAGCCCGAACTAAAAACCTGTAATTGTTGTTATTTGAATCATAAACAATTCTAATGCGGATGAACCGAGTGAAGCTACCGATAATTCCTGCATCATCTGATTCTATTTCAAAAAAACGCAAGTTAGGTCTAGCGCTACAAACCCTTTCGTATGGCTGCGTATTGCGACCTGAACTATAAATTACGGCTCCGTTTTCCAACTTAACACCAAAATACAAACCCTGACCACTGTCAGGTAAATTTCCACCCCACGCCTGATTTGCCTCTGAATAATTAAGATACCATTTTCTGTATCTGGTATAAGTGGTTCCGTAATGATCCTCCTCGATGCTAAGAGATGTATTAGTGTAATCGTGCCCATTCCACGCCCAATTCATAACCTCCTCAAGTGTGAACTCCTCTGGGCATAAGTCGTATTCTTTCCACGCTTCTGGATTTTCTAATTGGCTGATTGGTATTGTGCAAAATGACGAAAAACCGTTACCTCTTCCTAGTGCTGTGAATGGAGTTGCTGTTGGCATTATGTTGCCTCCCTGATGTTAGTTAATTCAAAGTCAGCCTTATATGGTTCTCCGTTTATACAAATAGTTAGACTCCGAACTCCGTCCCTAGTATCATTGCCATTGTCATCAGATGCAACTCCTTGAGCATCCCCATAGGTGTAATTTCCAATTTGAACTTGATTGACAAATATACGGTAACCACCACTTGGCTGAACTGTTATGCCCACCGTTCCTATCAAGAAGTAAAATGTATAATCAGTACCATTGTTAATGTATCTTGTATTGCTTCCAACAGTTGTTCCAGAGGTAGCAACATCAACCTCTATGGATGGATTCGTCCAAGTATCAAGCACATCACTTCCAGTGCTGTAATCCGCCGTGATTTGACCATATACTCTATAGAATTCATTTTCAGCGGATGCGGATGTGGAAACGCCAGAAAATGTCTGTGTTTTCGTTGGCCACGTTCCAGTCCCGCCCTGTACCCCAATGTTAAATGAGGAACTCTGTGAAGTCACACCTTCACTGGTACTATAACTGCCATTTATTTTGATTGCGAATGGTCCAGTATATGCCCCATCTTGGTAAAGCGGCTCTGAGCCTCCCCCTCCTCCTCCCCCTCCGTCAGAGGAAGGGGGTGCTATGGTGCTCCCGCCACCTATTATTGCTGGTTCCAGCAAGTCGTGTACACCGTGGTCTACCGTTAAGTCAGCACTCGATCTTTTGCTTTCTTTTTCATAAGAATAAAAAACGTCGAAGTCGTCCGGTTGAATTGAATTGATTGAGGACAGGGCAGGTTCTTCGTAGGTCATTATACGCTCCAGGTTATTTCTTCGTAGTACGTCGTGCCATCCAATGTTGTAAGTATCGGTCTGGAGCTTCTTTTAAGTACTCCGGTGGTTTGATACCCGCTGGCCGATGTCGAGCCAGTCCCTGTACATTGTGAAATGGTACTACTATTTGTATTGACGAAACTTATTACATTATCATTAGCTACTGGGGTACTGACGGCAGTGTAGCTGACACTGCCAGTGGAGCTTGAACTCTGTAAGTAACAACCAGGGTACGTCTGTATTCGCGCTGAAGTAGAAAAACTTTTCACATACCCAGTGCTGCTCTGATTGTTAGTTTCACTGCCAACAAAAACGGTTGCCCCTGGACCGATTCGTTCGGAAGCTTGAGTAGATGTTACTGAACAACTGATGTCGCCCAAATTATAAGCTAATGTTGCAGTATTGGTTGGAGTTGTGACAATCGCCACTGTAACTGTAGCCGAAACTTGTTTAGATCGTCGAGGAGTCACTTGTGGAACCGCAACACTTCCAGAGGAGCCACCAGAGCTTACGCTTACAGATGTGCAAGTTACTGTTCCAGGCACGTCAACTCCTACCACATCTTTATAGGTTTGTTTGGTACCTGTAATTGTCCCTTGAATTGCGGTTTTTTCGTAGGTAATGTATCCATCACTCTCTGTTTCTGACTCAGCTACAAGTACGCCTGTTGGGGTAACCTCTGTTCCGAGTGATCGAACTGTAACATATGTGCACCCAGCTAACTGGACTGGAGCAGGTTTACTTTCCACTGATATTTGACCATCTCCCTTCGCAAATGTAAATCTCCTTGTAGGAATGCCATCAACATCACTGACCTCATCTCCAATCTTCACAGCTCCCGTAGTCTCTGCGACTGGCGTGCCGTTAAAAACTTCTACTACCTCAAGGATCAGTTTGCCCCTACTCTTGGTTTGAATACTGCGACTGAGCACTACGTTGTTCTTCAGAAACTGAACACGGATAGTCTTAATCCCTTCGTAATCACTCTCAGTTCTGTTAGCTTCACTGTATCCAGATAGTGCAGTTCCAGATGTGTCAATCCCAGTGATAGCTTCGCTAGCAGGATTAAATACTTCATTGACAATAGCCTTCTGAGAACCGACCTTGTCTTCCGACACTGAAAGGACTACATTATCCTTCAAAAAGGTGTAACGCTCAGTGGGTATGCCCCCTACATCAGACTCTTCCTTGCGAGCCAAAGAGTAATTAGCTTTGGTGTCCCGTGAAGCACTAGGTTTAAACCATTCTTCTACAATAGCATTCTGACTTCCTACCTCGTCCTCCGAGACAGAGAGAACCACATTTTCCTTTAGGAATGTAAACCGCTTAGTAGGTATACCCTCTACGTCCGAGACTTCAGTGCGCGCTACGGAGTAGCCAGATTCCGTTGGGTCAGAAGAAGGTTTGAAAATTTCCGTAGTAATTGCAAGTTGACTTCCTACCTTATCCTCGCTGCGAGATAGTTCTACATTTTCCTTTAGGAAAGTGTATCGCTCAGTAGGGATTCCGCCTACGTCTGACTCTTCCTTCCGTGCTAGCGAGTAACTAGCCTTGGTGTCCCGTGAAGCACTAGGCTTAAACCACTGCTCGGTGATTGCATTCTGGCTGCCGACCTCATCTTCAGATTCGGATAGCATCACGTCATCCTTTAGGAACCTGAACTCGACGGTTTTAATCCCCTCGAAGTCAGATGTATTCTTGCTAGCTAGTGAGTAACCAGCTAAGGTCTTATCAGCATCAGGGTTGAACCACTGCTGAGAGATCGCTAATTGAGATCCGACTTTATCCTCGGATTGGGATAACTGCACATCGTTCTCCAGAAATGTAAACCGTTCAGTTGGGATACCGTCTACATCTGACTTTTGCTCGCTGGCAATAGAATAACCGCTAGGAGTAGCTGGAGTTCCGTTAAACACCTCTTGGACAATCGCTGATTGACTCCCAACCTTATCTTTTGATTCGGAGAGAATCACATTATCTTTCAAGAATGTGTAACGCTTTGTCGGAATACCGTCTACGTCGCTTTCCTGCTTATTAGCTAAACTGTATCCGCTTGGAGTAGCTGGGGTTCCGTTAAATACTTCTTGAACTATGGAGTTCTGAGAACCCACTTCGTCTTCGGACTCAGACAAAATAACGTTGTCCTTCAGAAATGTAAACCGATTAGTCTGGAACCCCTCGAAGTCACTCTCCTGCTTGCTGGCAAGTGAGTACCCAGTAGGTGTAGCAGGGTCGGCACCAATAGTCTCAATGACCTTAGCCTTCTGAGAACCTACGTTGTCAATTGTCTCTGAAAGTGTACCACTCTCCAGCCATACCTCCTGTATGCGCTTAAAACCATCCTCAGAGGCTTCTAGCTGATCCTCTGATATCTGGGCTAGGGTAAGTACTGGGGACGTTCCTGTGGTCGATGTGCCAACAACCGAGCTATAAGCAACCGTATCCTTGGCAATGATCGTACGTGTAAGTCTCTTGAGTCCATTAAGGTCAAAGTCAACCTTGTCCTCCGTCTCCTGTACGAAACTGTCCGTAAGTGTCTCGTACGTGAATACGATGACGTACTCCCCGGATCGTGTGTACGTAGCCTCATTCTTGACGAGAACCATATCGTCATAGGCTTCACCTGTACGTGCATCAATGCCATCAACTGACATCTGGGCTGAGTACAGTGAACCAAAGTCAGCAAAGATCTGAGCCTTGTTATCGTCGTACCAAGCCTTCGTGTCATTCTTAGCTACGCAGCGAACAACCATACGGTAGCGACTACCGTACAGCTTTTGAATTTCTGGCTTCTCTCCAAATATCTGGAGTCTTTGAGTTCTGTGGTAAACAGGCATATTTTAAATTAGCAATTCCAAGCCTTGCGGCTCCAGTAGTTAGCAGATAGTTTGTTGCTCTTTCCTTTAATGCCACCGCTACGAGCGCAGTAGCTTTTCTTACGCTTTGGCTGATCCTTCTTGATGCTCATATTAGCATCCCCGAATCGGACGATCTTTTCTTTACCACCCTGGCAAGCCTTCACGACGAACTTCTTACCACCCTGTACTTCACGGCGTGGTACGTTGCACTTCATCTTTGATTTATCAGGCATTATTTTTTCCGTTTGATTGGTTTAACTTTCTTGGGCTTCCCTGCTGGTTGACCCAGCTTCTTCTTCTGGGATATCCGCTTTTTCTTTTGTCCTTCGGATATCTCGCTTGCAGTAACAGGGGTTCTTTCGCTGACACGCTTTGATGGTCTGCAGTAAGGCGTTCCTCGCTTTTCTCCCGCTTGTCGTCCGCAGGGCTTCCCTGATCGGACATCTACCCATTCCTCCTTGAACCACCGCTTGAGGTCGGCTCCCTTCTGTGTCTTCCGTACCGCCATTCAAACCTTCTTCCTTTTCGATTTAGTTCCCCAGTTCTTGGCTCCTAC
>Ga0228669_1001006_pt1 | contig 12445 bp, 13 predicted proteins | sample 84DmetaG_FD_182700 | JGI IMG/M metagenome (GOLD analysis project Ga0228669, IMG submission 182700) | Seawater microbial communities from Monterey Bay, California, United States - 84D | ecosystem: Environmental > Aquatic > Marine > Coastal | place: USA: California | collected 2016-10-11 | reverse complement strand
TACGAATTTGGCTATTTAGGGCCATTCTAAAATTTCAGAAAATTCAAAAATTTCTACACCGAATTTAAAGAAAAAAGTCTATGACTTTTAAAGAGGTAATGGTCTAACAAATGGGTGCAGTTCTATATTTGATGCCATCAATTACAGCACTTCTGTAGCTATCAGAAAATCCTGATTTTATATTTGATATTCCAAGCGAAGAATTGATGATATTTTTATCAATATGAAAATTCTTATTATCAAATGACAGTAGATCATTTATTGATATTAATTTGTGATTTTCTGTAAAAGAAAAGCCATTTTGAACTCTCTTGGAGGTAGTCAAAATTAGCCCTCTATTAATTCCAGATCTGTTTGATAGGGATTGATCAATTCTGTTAAAAATATCACTGTGATAAATTCTTCTGGCAAAAAATATCGGAATTTTTGCTGTGAGTGATCCTATTTTCCAAAAATGGTTTTTCACAATTTCTTCTGAATCAGAAAATATCTCAAGATCTCTGGCTATTACCAAAATCAGCAATTTTATATTTAGTCGATATTGCTTAATGCTATTACGATCAATTTGATGCCAAACCTGATTTTGATAATAGCCAAAATTATCATTATTAAAATGCACCAAAACATCATCACCATCTTGATTAGAAAAGGTTTTGCTATTTTCAATTTGACTAAAAAATCCAAGCTCCATTAATTTATCACAACCATGTTTTCTAAAATAGGGAATTAAGCTATGCGATATTATAGGTTCTTTTTGCTCACAAATTCTTGAGATAAAATTAAAACTATTTCGTGGTATCTGTTTGCCATGTAACGTCATATTTTAATTATTATTAACTCCTTTAATATTCCTCAATCAAACCCCATCTCTTCAAATATTTGATGATAATTTGTTGTTCTAGCTCACTAAATTGGGATAAATTGCAATGACAAGGATGTGATATGATAACTGGCAGTAAATCCTTTGAATAAAATTTGATAACCAGCTTTATTTGATAAACAATAAAGCCACCTTCAAAAGGATTATGAGTGTCAAACCAATCATGAGCTATTTCATAAACTGATTCTTGATATTCCTCATTTACAGCAAGGGTTAAACAGCATTTATTGTTAGTGGGTTTTAATTTTATCATTAGCAATTTTACCTTTTCTATCTTATCTTCAGGATCAGTGGGAAAGTCGCAGGGTTCTAAGAATTTTTCTAAATCATAATAATATTTTTTCTTAAAATTTTGAGAATTCATCACCACTAAAAATAATAAAAATAGAAGAAAGGATTGCTTCTTAGAATAATGTACACTATTCTTTTTTGAAAGAAATTTTTATTATATTTTTTAAATTATGCCAAGAGGTGGAGCAAGACCAGGAGCAGGAAGGCCAACAGGCCAAGGAAAGTTTGGAGTTAAAACCAAAGCCATTCGGGTTCCTGTAGGTATGGTCGATGAAATTATAAAATTAGCTCAGAGCAAAAATATATCTGTACCATTATATAACATGTCAGTTGAAGCTGGTAATCCGATGCTGACAGATAGTGATGATCATAAAATGTATAAGCTAAATGATAATCTTATTATCAGTAATCCCGAAGATTATTTTCTTGTTAAAGTATCAGGTTATTCAATGAAAGATGCTGGAATTTTGCCAGAAGACTTACTGTTAGTTAATAGAAAAAGAGAAGCCCTTGACGGTGATATTATTGTGGCATCTATTAATAATGGTGCAGTTGTAAAAAGACTTAGCCAAAAAAATGGAATAACTAAGTTAATTTCAGAAAATAAAGATTATCCTGATATTGAGGATGAAGATCAAAATCTTCATTTTTGGGGAGTGGTGACTAAAGTTATTCGAGATTGCTAAGTATGCAAAGCTATCAACTTCACATCAATATCAAAAATAATATTGAAATTCAAATAGGAAAGCTCGGCAAATTTACCTTTCCGATGGGCAATTATATTTATACAGGATCAGCTAAAAAGAATATTGATGAGAGAATAAAAAGACATCAATCCAATTCTCCTGACAAAAAGCTTCATTGGCATATTGACTATTTGCTAAATAACAAAAATACCAAAATCATCGAAGTTCATAAGTTTGATAAGGAAGAATGCATCTTAAATCAGAAAACCTGCGGTGAAATTATTGTTCCTGGTTTTGGTAGTTCAGATTGTAAGAATAAATGTAAATCTCATTTAAAATATCTTGGTTAAGTTGAGATTGTCCAAAATTTTATTAGATTTGATAAATGTTCAATATCACCACCTTTAACAAAAAAGTCATTCATGCCAGCTCTAAGGAATTTATGTATTTTTTCCTTTTCACCATCTCCGCTATAAACAATAACAGGAATTTGCTTCGATGATTTTCTAATGTTTTTTACTACCTCATCACCATTCATAACGGGCATATTTATGTCGCTGATAATAATATCATAATCTGTATTACCTTCAAAAACTTTATCATGTAGTTCTTGTCCGTTTACAACTTCTTCAACCTCAAAATCATATCTTTGCAATGTTTTGGAAAGCATCATTCTGTTAACTGGTTCGTCATCCGCTAATAAGATTTTTACCTTATTTTTGCTATCATTTTGTTTAGCATTAAATTCTTGTGGCAATTTATTGATAATATTCCACTTAGCAATTGATCTAGATATGAGAAGTGATTGATTTGCTCCTTCTAGTATAATCTCGTCAGCTCCAGAATTAACTAAATCTTTCTTATCTGATGTTTTAACATTATAAACGACAATTGGTATTTCATCATGGAATCTTCTTATTTTATAAATAAGATCAGCTACGGAGTCATTGCTAGAATCAATCAATAGTAGGTCATAACTATAATGTGACTTTAACTCAGATATTATGCCTTTTTCTTTATTAAAAAAGTTGGTATTAATTTTTAATGCCAAAACATCTCTTTTAAAGCTTTCTGACTTTTCCAAGACTTTCTTTTTTTCTAAAACCAAGATATTTTTTGATAGACCATCAAATTTTGTTTTTTTGCCATTTGGAAGAAGTTTGCTAAGTTCTGATTCGGAAACTTTTGGAAAGCTCAAAATAAATTTGGTGAATTTTCCAACTTCTGACTCACATTCAATTTTTCCTTCAAAACTATCCATGGTTTTTTTGCAAAAATCTAATCCCAAACCAGTTCCTTCAGCTTTTCCTGAGGTGTAAAAAGAATCAAAAATATGTTTAATTTTATCTGCTGGAATTCCTGGACCATTATCTTCAACTATAAGCTGGTTATATTTTGAGTTCTCAGATCCTCGTTTAACATAAATTTTGATATATTCGTTAGGCTGAGATTTTAGGTAATAAAGAGAGTTTTTAAGCAAATTAAATATAACATAAGTAAAAGCGGTTTTATCAGCTTTTATGATAAAATTTTCTTTGGTATTTAAAATAACTTTCTCTCGTTGGTTTTCATGGTCAAAACCATATTCTTTAATTGCTGATAATAAAAGATCTGAAGTGGAAAGAAACTCTAACTTTTTTTGTCTTACTTTTTCTTTAAGGTTAGCCAAAATCATATCTATGACTTCAGAAGCCCTAGTGGTACATCCCAAAATAATATTTAGATTTTTATTAATTTCTTCAATATCATTAAAATCTAGCTGCTTTTTTATATTATTATCATTGGTAAGAATTAAATTTCTTATTCTTGCAGTTAGTAGGTTAATTGCATTTAGTGGATTACGCATCTCATGGGCTATACCACCGCCAAAAGATTTCATATTTTTAATCTTAAATTGGCTTTTTCTTTCCGATCTATGGCAAAGCATTCCACTTACAATAGCAAATAGATATATTGGGATATACTTACTATCGAATCCTCCAAATGAAGTGGTTGCAATGTCATTAAATGGATAAAAAATCAGGTTAATTGCAATGGCGAAGGAAAACATAATAATAATTAACCACCAGTGATAAAGCAGTAAAATTGCTAAATATATTGCAGCCAAATATGACATAAGCCAAACATCAGAAAAATTATTGGCAAATAACATATAGGTGAAAAACAGCGGTATCGCTACGAATAGGGAGAAAAAGAAATAAACGGGAAAAATTCTAACAAGATTTAATGGAAGCTTATTATAAAATAGCCACGGCAAGAATAATGCGGAACAAACCAATCTTAATCCTAGGCTTTCATAGCTTTGAGGATAAATATATTGCCAAATAAAATAATACAAAGGAAAGCCAAAAACACCTAGAATACCAACTAAGAATAAATTATTTTGCGCATAATTAAAAATGTTGGCATATTCTCTTTTTATTTTTTGTACCATTTTTAAATCTAAAAAATATCTTTTTCTTTAATTTCTTTAAAAGCATTAACGATATACCTCAGCTTATCTTTCGATAATTTACTATTAACTGAGAGTCTTATAAGAGCTCTATTCTTTGGAGTTGCAGGGGAGCAAAAAACAGAACCAAAAATATTGCGATCTTCTAAAGCATCTCGCAAAGTTTCTGTTTTTTCTTCACTTCCAGCCTCAACTGAAACAATGTGAGATTGGCTCTGCACCTTGTAACCAAGCTGCTTTAATTCTTTTCTTAAATAGGAAGCTTTTTCCTTTAAAGCTTCCCTTAAGTCGTCAGAATCCTTAATTACCTCCAATGTTGCTCTTAATCCGGCTATTTCATGGTCTAGTAGAGCTGAACTAAAAATCGCTGGATAAGAAATATAAGGAAAATATCCAGCAAATCTTTCATTACAGGTTATTAATCCAGCTCGTCCAGCAAATGATTTTGCCAAACTCATTGTAATAAAATCAACCTGATCAGTAAGTCCAAGCTCCTTAACCAATCCAGAGCCTTTATAGCCATGAGTTCCAACAGAATGAGACTCATCAACTACATAAATACATTTATATTCTTGCGACAATTTAGCAATTTGTGCAATTGGCGCAATATCGCCCGTAGTACTATATAGAGAATCTATTAGAATCACGCCAGAGCCATGCTTTTTTAACATTTTCTCTAAGTGAGAAACATTATTGTGCAAAAATGGTACTGGTTTGGCTCCAGCCGCTCTAATACCTTCCCATAAGGACATATGAGCAAAAAAATCTATATAAACAGGAATATCTTTTTCTGATATTGCCTGTAGTAATCCAACATTAGCCGCCCATCCAGATTGACATAATATTGAGGATTCATATCCTAAATACTGTGCCATCTCCTTTTCAAAAGAGCCTTTTAAACTTTTTTCAGTTAAAAAAACGGCAGACATAATTACTTTATTATGCTGGTTTTTGATCTCTTTTTCTTGGGCTGAAAGAATTTTTGGATGATTAGCAATTGCCAAGTAATCGTTACTTGTTAATATGATAGAATCATCCTTAGCATCCTTCCCAATAACTAAATGCTTCTTATTTTTTCTGACTTCTATAACATTTTTATAGAAGTCGTTTATTCTTTTTATTAAAAAATCACAATACATTGCTCGACTCCTAACATTAAAATTAATATGATTTTAATGTAATGACACTAATGTCAAAATTCTATTCTCAGCGAGACGGCAACGACATCTATTTTATTCTTATAATCCGCTTCAATATTTGTTGTATTCTGCCCTGACGCTGACAAATTTACCTTATTTTTATTATAAAATTCGTGTAAATAAGTTGCGTCAATTTTAGTGGCTTCATTGATTTTGTATCCTATACCAATACTTGCCCAAATTTTATCACCAGTTGGGATTCTTGGATTTCTCATTTTATCAACAGCTCCTTCTTCATAAGCCGTTCCTAGTTTTAATTTTGTTTTGTTTGAAACATTATAGTGAGCACCAAAAGAGTATCTAAAACTATCTTTGAAATCAAAATTAACAGTTTCGCTTAATGCACTATTTTCTTGAGCGTTAATAACCAAGCTCTTAACCCTTGACCATCTTGTCCAGCTTGTATCATGCAAGAGCGACAATTGATCATTAACATCATATTTAAAACCTATTGTCAGATTTTCTGGGGTAATTAATTTTGAATTAAAGCTAGATGATAAATCGCCAATAGCAGAGGAATTAAGTTTTACTTTTCCTTCAATTTTATGCTTTATGGCTGATCTATATCCAATGCCGAATTCCAACTTGTCATTTAATTTATATTTTGCCCCTAGATTAAATCCAAACCCCCAATCATCACCTTTTGTTTTTGCAAATCCGTCACTGCTTCCTGGATTTGAAAGAAATAATCCTCCAACATCAGCAGCATTAGTAAGGGTAGCTTTTATATATTGAGCTTGAAGGCCAAAACCAAGAGAGAGCTTCTTATTTAATTCATAAGATAGCATTGGGTTGAAATTAACTGAATTTATTTCGCTATCAATCGCATAATATCTTCCAACCCAATTTGGATTATAGGATGTAGAAAGACCAAAAGGTGAAGTTATGCTTAATCCAAAAGTGGTTTTGTCATTGATTTTTGAGGCAAAATAGCCAGCAGGAACAAAAGCTTCAGTAGTTTGTCTATCGCTTCTAACTCCAGAAACAAAGCTGCTATTTGAGTTATAAACAGCACTACTATTATCATCATCTACTTTGAAATTTATGTAAACTGAGGATAAAACAAGCTGATTTTTCTTAACATTTGATAATGTGGCAGGATTAAAAAAGGAATCTGATATATCATTTGCACCACTCACCGATCCAGCATAGGAAGTTCCAAGGGCAGATGCAGAGTGAGAGTCTGTTGCAAAGCCAGCACCATAAGACAGGCTGGGAGATAATAAGATTGATAATGGTATTAAAGCTTTAATTAAGCATATAGCATTTTTCATTACATAATTTATAGGTACCTATGACTAGCTAAGCAAAGAAAAAGCGCTAATAGCTCAGCTAAACTTTCCAGATTTTACGCATCTTATTTAATAATTCAATTTTCTAAGAATTTAGCAATAGTTCTAAGCTGTTTTATGTTTCAGAATGATACAGTTGGGTTGTGCAATTTTTTGATAGTAAACATTAGAACATATAGGTAATCAAGTGTCATTGTGGTTTTAAGGCCAATTCATATTCTAATAATAGAATTTTAGAAAATGAATAATGGCTTCAAATGACAATACAAAATCATCTCAAAAATAGCGACATAAAGGCAGAAAACGCCAATAATAGTAATATTGTAGAAATTGGTAAAATCCTAGCAACTGCCATTTGCCGTCTCCATAACAAAAATCTCCATCAAATATCGCGATCAGAACTTGACTCTAACTCTCTTCGAAGCGTTCATAGACCCAGTATTAACCTGAATTTACAAGGCTTATGAGCAAATCTATAGTTAAACAAATTATTGAATTAGAGAGTAAATCTTTAGAAGAATTAAAGGTAATTTATAATGATATAATGCTAAAACCTCTAAAAACCCATGTTAGTCGTGATTATTTGCGGCCAAGAATAGCATATCGCCTGCAAGAACTGGCATTTGGCGGATTAAAAGAAGAGATAAAAGATAAATTACTCGAAGCTGCTAATGGCGATCAAACTCACAAAAACAAAATCGCCCCCAAGAAATTATTACCAGGCACTAAAATCTGTAAAAAATGGGGAGATATTACTCACGAAGTTGAAGTTCTAAAAGATGGATTCTCTTACGCAGGGCAGAAATTCAAAAGCCTATCAGCAATAGCCAAAGTAATTACTGGAACTAAATGGAATGGACTTAAATTTTTTAAAATTAGCCCACAATAAATAACAGCTTATGATTGATAATTTCGACAAAACAAAAACTAAAAAGAGATGTGCAATTTACACTAGAAAATCTTGTGAAGAAGGATTGGAGCAGGAATTCAACTCACTTGATGCTCAAAGACTCTCAGCAGAAAATTATATCTTGTCTCAATCTCATGAAGGTTGGACTCTAATTAATGATTATTATGATGATGGTGGATATTCTGGTGGAACTCTTGAAAGGCCAGCACTTAAAAGATTATTTAATGATATCAAGGCAGGAAAAATTGACTGCATTGTTGTTTATAAAATTGATCGTTTAACCAGATCACTTGCTGATTTTAGTGAAATTATCAAAATCCTAGATGAATATAATGCTAGCTTTGTAGCAGTTACCCAAAGCTTTAACACCGCCAACTCTATGGGGCGATTAATGCTCAATGTTCTGCTTAGTTTTGCACAATATGAGCGAGAATTAACAGGCGAGAGAATAAGAGATAAATTTGATGCATCTTGCAAAAAAGGCATGTGGATGGGAGGCTATATTCCAATTGGTTATGATCTCAAAGATAGAAGATTAATTATTAATGAAGATGAAGCTAAAATTATCAGAATCTTATTTAAAACCTTTATTGAGACAACCTCGGTCACTGATACTTTTAGAGAATTAAACAACCTTGGATTTAAAACGAAAACTTGGATTGCTAGCTCTGGTAAAATTCATAAAGGACAGAGATTTAACAAATCTAGTGTTAGAAGAATTTTAACCAATGAGCTCTATATCGGCAAAATCAATCATAAGGGCAATATTTATGACGGCTTACACAAAGCAATAATTGATGATGAAGCTTGGAAAAAAGCCCAAGATTTGCTGACCAATAAAACTCCTAAAATACAAACTCCAAATAGTAGAATTAGCCAAGCACCGCTTTTAAAAGGAATGATGAATTGTGGTATTTGTGGTAGCCAAATGACCCCAACTTACACTTCAAAAAATGGTAGGAAATATCGCTATTATATCTGCCAAGCAAAATTTAAGGGAAATAATGAGGAGTGTTCGGTTGGAAGAATACCAGCCAAAGAAGCAGAAGAATTAGTGACAGATCAGGTTTTAAATATTTTACAAAAGCCAGAGGTAGTTTCGGGGACAATTGCCAGTAGTGAAGATGAAAATATTAACCAAAACCAAATCATCGAATCATTTCAGAAAATAGATAAAGTTTGGGATGAATTATTTCCGCCAGAACAAGCAAGAATTATCAATCTTTTGGTTAAGGATATAGTAATCAATCCTGATGGCATGAATATTAATATCTACAAGCAAGGAATGAACTCACTTAACAATGAAATTAACGGATAAAATATGGAAAATTTAGAAATAATAAAAAGGCAGATTGATGAAAATATTATTCAAATTTTTGTGCCAATGAAAATCAGAAAAAGGGGTGGTGCAGCAATGATGATTGTTCCTCAAGGTCAGGTTCAAAAGAAAAGTTTTGATGAAAAATTGATTAACGCTTTTGCTAAGGCCTATCAGTGGAAAACCATAATTGAGGATGAAGAAAATGACATTAATGCTCTTGCCGATATTGCTAGATTAGAAAATATCTCAACCCCCCATGTAACAAAAATTTATCGACTCAATTTTATCTCACCAAAAATTGTTGAAGCAATCGTTAATGGAACTGCTCCTAGAGATTTAAGGCTAATAGATATTCTAGCTAAAAAAGCCCCTGAGATTTGGCAGGAGCAGGATGAGATGTGGGGTTTTTAATCTTTAAAAATTAGAAATAAATATAACATTTAAATAATTGCATATAAAATCAGATAATGGCAATTATATTATTTTTAATAAATTATAGTAATTTGCGATATTTGTTGTTAAATTCAAAGGTGGTTTGAATTATGAAAAAAATTAATGTCTTATGCCCGCATCCACCAAAACAAAAATACAATTAGCTTTTAAAAGCGGTGGCTTGTGTGCATTTCAAGATTGTAGAGTTGTATTGGTTGCTGGAGATAAAACAAAAGCTAAAGAAACAATAGGAGAAGCTGCTCATATATATGGCGAGAAAGATGGATCTGCTAGATATGTCGCAGAAATGTCAGAAACAGAACGGAATCATTGCGATAATCTAATTTATTTATGTCCAACGTGTCATACTAAAATTGATAAATTAGTGGATGACTATCCCGCAGATTATCTTTTAAAAATAAAACAAGATCATGAGAAATGGGTGTCAGACAGCTTGGATGATAGCATGTCAGAGTTTGCTTTTGCTGAGTTAGAAGTTGCTGTAAAGGCAATCTCTTCTGGTCAAAGATTTACTAATGATGATTTTAGAGTCATTACTCCCACTGAAAAAATAGAAAAGAATGAACTAAGTAATCAAGTAAAGTCTTTAATATCCATGGGCATAAGTCGTAGCTCTGAAGTAAGAGATTACTTATTGGAATATTCTAGAATTGATTCCAAATTTCCAGAAAGGTTAAAAGGTGGATTTAAAGATGAATATTTGAAATTAAAAAAAGAAATGAAAGGGGATGACTTATTCTATGCTATGCTAGATTTTGCCCAAAAAGGTTCGGTAAAAATAAATGCGCAATATGCCGCAAGTTTGGCTATTTTATGTTATTTATTTGAAATATGTGAAATTTTTGAAAAATGATATTACCAAATAAACACATAAGAGAGGAAGAAGCTTTAATAGGAGTTGGTGCTATTTTATTAACAAAAATATCATCATCTGTTTTATTATCTGAATTATGGGAACAGGTAAAGGAAATTTCAAATATAGGTAATTATGAGCGCTTTATACTTGGACTAGACCTACTTTTTCTTTTGGGATTAATAAAGATTGAAGATAATCATATTAAAAAAATTACACTATGATTTATCAAATATATTCAAATAAGAAGCAGTTTAAGCCAGTTAAATTTGAAATTGGTCTTAATATCATTAAAGCTGATAAGAAGCCTGATTCTGGAAAAAAGGATTCTAGAAATGGACTTGGCAAAACCACCCTAATAAATATTATACATTTTTGCTTAGGGTCTGATCTCGATAAGAATCTCTTGCCAGTGAATGATATAGAGGATTGGGTATTTTTTATTGAAATGGATCTTTTTGATAAAAAATTTACCGCTTCAAGATCAATTAAAAATCCTAGCACAATCAAGATAGAAGGTGGAGATCACTCTTCTTTTTCTATAAAACCAGAAAAGCAGTCAGGAGAAGATTATTTTTTCTACAAAATAACAGATTGGAGAAACATATTAGGCACATCTTTATTTGGTCTTAAATCATATCCTGAAAGTACTTATAAGCCAAGCTTTAGAAGTTTAGTTTCTTACTTTACAAGGCGTGGCATTGATGCTTACAGCAAGCCTTTTTATTATTTTAGAAGTCAACCTACATGGAGTTACCAAGTACACAACGCTTTCTTTTTAGGCTTAAATTGGGAGCTTGCTTCAGAGGTTCAGGATTTAAAGGATAAAAATAAATCTCTGACTTCTCTGAGTTCAGCAATTAAAAATGGAATAATGCTATCTCAAGGGGAATTAGAAGCAGAGCGCGTAAGAATAGAATCTGAGGTATTGCAAGAAAAAGAATCTTTGTCAAATTTTAATGTTCATCCTCAATATAAAGAAATTCAAGAAAAAGTAAATTTACTAACCACCGAGATTCACAGCCATTCAAATTCAAATATAATTCTTCAAAGAAAGCTAGAGAGATATTTAAAATCTGTAGAATCAGAGCATGCACCAGAAGTCTCCACAGTGGAAACATTATATAAAGAGGCCGGAATCTGCTTTGAAGATAAATTAAAAAAAACCTTGAAAGAGGCCAAAGAATTTCACTCAACTATTGTAAAAAATAGGAGGCAATTTCTTGATATGGAGATATCGGAAATCAAACATAAAATCACAGCAAACGATTCTGCATTAAATAGTAAGATTGAAGAACGTTCAAATCTTATGAAAGCTTTACAAGGTCATGGGGCATTGGATGAGTTTACCTTGCTGCAGGAGAGGTTTATAAAAAAACAATCTGATCTAGAAAATATAAAATCAAAAATATCCGATATAAAAAATTTATCTGACACAAAAAAAGAGATTAAGGCCTGTAAAATAGAACTAGAAACCAAGTTGCAGCTTAGCTACGAGGAATCAAGATTCGAGTGGGAGAAGTTAATAGAATCTTTTAATAGAAACTCTCAGGCTCTTTATAATAAACAGGGAAATCTTATCATTAATGTTTCAGATGCTGGATATAAATTTGATGTTAAAATTCCTAAAAGCGATAGTGAAGGTGTGGGAAAGATGAAAATCTTTTGCTACGATCTTATGCTTGTAGAAAAGTTTGCAAAAAATAATCAGATTAACTTTTTATTCCACGATAGCACAATTTTTGATGGGGTAGATTCAAGACAAACTTCTCTTGCCCTTGTTCATGCGCATAAAACTGCGATGAATAATAACTTCCAATATATTTGCACATTTAACTCTGACATGATTCCTAGCGACTTTGAAGAGGGTTTCGATATAGATAAATTCGTTAGATTGGAGCTACATGATAACAATCCAGAAGGAAGTCTACTTGGGTTTCATTTCAACAAAGAAGATATTTCATCAAAAGTAGTAAAAGATGCTTAAATGGCATAATATGTAAATTATGTTTTAGAGATTTTCAACCGCTACCCGACCACTTCTCTAACCTCGGCAACCCTTGAAAACGCTCAAGGTTAATTGGGGGGTTAACTAAAACCAGTTTCAA
>Ga0228669_1000994_pt1 | contig 12525 bp, 17 predicted proteins | sample 84DmetaG_FD_182700 | JGI IMG/M metagenome (GOLD analysis project Ga0228669, IMG submission 182700) | Seawater microbial communities from Monterey Bay, California, United States - 84D | ecosystem: Environmental > Aquatic > Marine > Coastal | place: USA: California | collected 2016-10-11 | reverse complement strand
ATCCATCATGAATAGTTAAATTTTCTTTTTGCTCGACTAATTGTTGTAACAATTCTAACGTATCCCGACTAATAACACCATCTATATAGTAATCTTCTGGTGAGAATGTAATTCTTTCGAGTGAATTATTTTCAACTAATCCATTATATATATACTTAGCACCTTTATCAGTAATTTTATTATCATATAATCCTATATCTTTTAACGTATTGTTATGCTTTAATAAATGACCAATTGCCCACGCACCATCATTTCCAGCGTTACAATACCTTAAATCTAAATGTGTTAATGTTTTATTATTCATTAATCCCATAGCTATTTTAGTAACACCTGAATGATTTATTTGACAATTACTTAAATTTATCTTTTTTAGAGATGTATTTCCATCTAATAATTCAGCAATACAAATAGCAACTGAATCTACATCTTCTAAATCATTACATCCTATATTTAATTCGGTAAGTGTAATATTTGATTTTAATGATTTTAATAAATCAATATAATCTTCACTAATGTAATTTTGAAGTGCACCTAATGATATTACTTTTAATGATGTGTTTAATTTTAAGGCATATGATAATAGACATAATCCATCAGTATCATCTATGTCCATTTCATATAAATGTAATTTTTCTAATGATGAATTTGATTGTAACATCTCAGCAATACAATCTATTTCTGTTATACCTATAACAGAACCAGATAAATTTAATTCCTTTAACGTATAATTTGATTTTAACGCATCACAAATAGTATCAACGTCTATTATCATACTACCTAAATTTAATGATTCCAAATATTTATTTGTTTTTATTAATTTTCCTATGATATCACTATAAACATACATATCACCCAAATTACATAAATCTAGTATTTTAATAGATGTATTTCTTTCTAAGATATAAAATAAGTTTTTAATAGTTGTTCGTGGAACTTCATCCTTACTATGTGGAATTATGAGTTTTTTCAATGTATTCTTTCTTAAACCTTCACAATTTTCTTTTCCCAACCATTCAATTGGTTTCCAAAATAATTCATACATTCTTGGTTCAGCGTTTCGTTTGAATGATTTACACGATAATTGTACATTATTCAAAGTTACAGCATCATTTGGAACATAATTTAAAATGTAGTTCATTAAATCATTACATAATAAAATTGGCATCGTTTGTTTGTTATTATGATTGTTTTGACATGTTCTCCTATTATGCCCTTCTTGATGACATAATCCACATGTAATTACTCTTCTGGTAACAGACATATTTTAATATTGTATTTAATTTGTTTTATTGTATATTGTGTTTATGAATGGATAAATATATTAGTACAAAAATTTTGTCAATGCACAAAAAAAATTACTTATAAAATACTTTTTATAAGTATTGTAATACTAGGACCTAAAAAGCACCATATTGAAGCTGCTGTTTTTGGATATAGTATTGATAATACACCAGGTCCAAAAATAACATAAATAGCCCATAATAATTTATATTGTACATTTACATTTAATAAAATAGGTAAGAAAAATACTAGACTCATATAGGAAATTTCATTAATTGATTTAAACCAAGGCCAGTATAATTGACATCCTATTTTTTCATAACCTTTGTCACATTTATATCTATAAGAACAGAAATCTTTGTCTTTTGGATATCTATCATAAGAATACTTTATATGTAATACCCATAGAAGTCCCCATAATATTAAAATATAATTTGATCGTAATAACCCAAAAAGTAAGGTAGCTAATAAACTAAACATTGGTTGAATTATTATATGGCTATAAAACCCTATTTTAGACCCTAAAACATTTAATTTATTTGGACTATCACAATTTATATCAATATGAATTAGATACTCACCTAATTGCATGATAGAGACACCAAATATAATAACGGCAAATAATCTATCATCTTTGATATTTCTTAAAAATAAATAGGTGGAGCCAATTAATGATATTAAAAATGAACCAATCGAAGCACTGGCATTATAACACATTATATATAATGTAATTATTAATTTCTAAAATTGATTAATTTTTTAAACCAATATTAAAAATCATTAATAACAACAATATACAATAAAACAAATTAAATACAATATTAAAATATGTCTGTAACCAGAAGAGTAATCACATGTGGATTTTGTCAGGAAGAAGGTCATAATAGGAGAACATGTCCAAGCAATCGTAATGTTACTATAAGAAAAAAGAAAACATGGAGAAGAAGACTTCAGAAACAATATGAAACAGAAGACTATGATTGTAGTATATGTTTTGAAGATTGTAAAAAGAAAGGATGTGAATTGGAATGTGGTCATCGTTTTCATACAAAATGTATATTTACATGGTTAAGTAAAAATGATACATGTCCTTTGTGTAGAGGAGAGGTGAAGGAGCTAAAAAGGTTGGAATCGTTACGTTTACCATCGCCAAATATAGTATATGCCATAACAAGAATATTAGAAGAAACAATAAATACAGAGCCGTTAACTAAACGAGAATACAGTCAGGCGTTTTATATGATGTTAAAAGCGAGATTAGAAAGTTTATCGGGAAATGAGTATCAAGAGTTTCTAGATATAGTAGATAGTTAATAAAAAATAAAAAATAAAAAAAAGAGGAGGAGGAGGAATATTTTTATTGTGAAAGGGGATAGATGATGGATTAAAAAAAGGGGGTAAAAGGATAAAGAAAAAGGGGGTAAAAAGAAGAGTAGAATTATAACCCATTTCTCATTATCTTACCGGTTTCTGAGTTACTATTAAATTACACAATATAAACCATTAATAATACAATAATAAAAATCATGATCTTGGTGATATAAAAGGTTAGATAGAAGAGTAGAAAGTATGGTAGAATGGTAGATTCAATAGTATCATCTCTCCCAAATTGATTAAAATTTTGAACCAAGATAAATAAATTATAAAAAAAAATAACAAACAAATTAAATATCAAGAAAAATAAAAAATAATAATGAGTAATATTCAAACTTTATTGGAAGAAACTTTGAAAAAGGGAGAGAAAGAGAGTAGAAGTTGTTTAAATCAAATGGGTTCAGCATTAAATTGTGATGAATATATGGATTTATATAGGTTAGTATATAGTATGAATGAAAACACCCTATCAAGATTGGAAGAAGCAGTGGAAGCAGTAAAATTTGATAAAAAAAGATATTGTCAATGGGTATCATGTGGAAAAAGAGAAGCAAAGAAAAAGGCCACAAAGGAGCGTAGTAAAGGGTATCAAGTAGAGGGAGAATTTGGGGGAGAATATGGGTATTTTAAATATCTAAAACCTCTAACAGAAGAACAAGAAGAATGGTTAGAAGAATATAAAGAATGTTGCTATCACTACGGTCAACCATGTGAAAGATGGCAAGATGAGGAGAATTGTTGTGGAGAAGATTGTGAATGTGTATTAGGTAGAGAATATAGTAGCTTAGTATTAACAGAATTATAATAATTAAATTTAAAAATAAATAAAAAATAAAAAAAAAGAAAAGAGGAGGAGGAAGATTTTTTATTGTGAAAGGGGAGAGAAGATACTTCAACTAACATCTCTCCCAAATCATCAAATTGAAGTTGTTTTTGTACCAATAATTATGAATTATTAATATAAAAAACAAATATGGAATCTTTTAAACAATTAAATAAAAAAAAACAAGGAGAAATGAGACCACATGGAGGGTATCGTTCAATACCTTTGAAAATAGTAATACCAAAAAAGAAGGTAGAAGAGGAGGAGAAAGAAGATCCAATAACCCCTGGTTCAATACATAGTGCTTGGACGGATTGGTATATATCCCCATTTCATTTTGAAGATGAGGATTATGTGGATCATTTTAAACCTTTGGAAGATGTAGATTATGATGGTTTTGGTTATGATGATTATTAAAAAAAATAAAAAAAATGGAAGAGTGGAGATAGCTTTTTTATTTATGTGGTATATATTGGTGCTATAAAGGTATATATCTTGGTGGTATAAAGGGTAGAAGGAGGGGTATAATTAGGGTATTAACCCATTTCTCATTATCTTACCGGTTTCTCATTATCTTACCGGTTTCTGAGTTAGTAGTATATAGGGTTCTAGATGATAGGGTAGAAAAGTGGGGTAGATTAGGGGTAGTAGGGAGAGTAGATGGAGGAGTGATAGGGGAGGGGTAGGTGGTAGAGTATTAGATTCCACACTACATATTCCTCTCTCTCTCTTCTCTCCCAAATCAACAAAAATAAAAATTATAAATTATAGTTTTTATTACAAAGTTTACAATATTTTTATAAGAATTTAAATCATACATTCTTATAAAAATAATTACCATCTTATATCTTCCATATTAATTAAAGATAATTCTGGTCTTGGTTGAAGGTTCCATTTTTGTAATGGATTAAATGGAAAATGTATTACTTTTTTTTCTGGATCATCCACTTTACTTGTGAAATCATGTTGGCTCCATGAACAAGATTCGTCGGGTGAATAAACATAATATCCTTTATCTTGTATAACATTATTTAATTCATTTGTTAAGTATGATTTACCATTTGAACCAGAGCCAACTAATATAATTGTTGGCGTTTCTTGTTCTATACTATTCAACATATTATTTTTTGAGATTTGGTATTTTTCTTGATTAGACATTTCGTCATTTGAATTTTCAACAGATTCATTAAAGGTCATTATATTAATGATTAAATGAAATCTCTTTAATATATTTCTATAACTCTCTTCTCTCCCAAATCAAACAAAATAAAAATTGAAATAATATAAAATAATAATCATTTTAATAAAATATATCATCATGTCTTTATTAACTCAACAACTTGAACGACTTAACGAGGAAAAAAGAAACCTAGAAAAAAGGATAGAAGAAGAAAAGCAAAAAAAAATAAAATTAAAAAAACAATCCATACGATACTTAGAAGAATTAATCAAACCTCTAACAAATAGATTAGACGTGACAGGAACAGTAGTTCTTACAAATAATAACAGAACAGAACGTATATACTTTGAAGATGGTAAAGATATAAAAAAATCTTTTCGTGATACCCAAACTGAAATTTATAATGACGATTTAAAATCGTTTAAAACAAGAAAACAACAAATAGAAGAACGAATTAATAAAATGCAAGATAAAAGAAATTATGTATTTATCCCACCTAGAAAAAACGAAGAATTAGTTAAAGAAGAAATATTCACAACCATTATAGGAATCTTAAAAAAACAAGAACAAGAAATACAAGACCTCAAACAAAAACTAAATCAAAAATAACTTCTCTCCCAAATCAACAAAAATAAAAATTATAAATTATAGTTTTTATTTATCACACTCATCAACCTCACTCATTAACCATTCTTTTAATAATATCTCTTAATTCCTTGTAATCATCATCGTCCCATTCTTCTTCTTTTTTAATATCAATATTCTCTGGATTTAACACCAACTTTTTAGCAGCAGTAGTACCTTTAATATTACAGTAAACAGTAGGACTATATCTGCTTTCTGTCCCACAACCTTGCTCTTCACTATAATCAATCCTCACAAATTCCTCGTTACCATTTGCCCCCCATTTAACATGCAATACAGCAATAGCAGAATGGCCATATTCATCATTGGCATGGTCCACCCATTCATAGTTAGCTTCAACACTAAAATTCTCCAACCCATCCACCTCATCTTGATCCAACTCAAAACACCTCGCAAAATTCATCTTAACCTTTGCTTGCTTCAACTCTTCAATCTTTTTTTGATATTCGGCAATCTCATTATTAACACTTGAATTAGAACTCATAATACTTGTAGAACTCATAATACTTATATTTTATATTAAAACAATACGATATATTATAATCATTCAATTTATTAATCCCAACTAACATCTCTCCCAAATCAACAAAGATTCAAATTGAATAATTATTTGTACTATAACATTTAATTATTAACAAACTAAAACAAACTAAAACAAACAAAAACAAACAAAACAAGACAAAAAACAGAACAAACATGAAAACAACAATAATACTATTAAGTTTTATTACTATACTTACATGTGTAGAAGCAGGTTTCAGTGAAGGATTTATAATGGGAATTATAATGAATGATTTATCAGGATCAAAACACGACAATACCAGCCGCAAGAACAATATATCAAAAATAAAATTAAAAAATAACATGATGACAATAGACACTAGTTTATGTGAGTTCCCACCTCAAAAAAACCCTATATGCATTGAAATAAATCAAACCAGACCACTAACAAATATCGAACAATTATTATTATCATTAGCCTCTTTATTAGTAAGTGGTCTCATTATACTAATATTTACTAATGATGACGATAATTTCAGAGAATTTATGATTGGATATATGGTTGGAAAAGGATATAGTAGTTATAGAAACAGACGCTATTAACAATACACCTAAACTAAAATTAAAACTAAATCAACAAAAAAACAAACAAAAAACAAACAAAAAACAAACAAAAAACAAACAAAAATAAACAAACAACAAACAAAAAACATAATAAAAATAAAACCATAACAAATATTATAATGTTTGAGCTTTTATTTTTTTTTTGTGGACTGATAGGATGTGCTTTACTAATAGGTCGTATTTGCGAAGAAGGTGATTACAATGATTATGATTAAGTAATTAAATTGCTTTAAAATTTATTTATTATAGATTAATAATAATTAAATTAACATACATTAACATACATTAACATTATGAATAAGGCAAAACACACGACCAATACAAACAATCGCTTTGGTTGTTTCACGGATGACGCGGATGATGTAAAAATACCTAACACAACATCAAATCCTTTGCGAAAAAAGCATAAACAAATGCGCAAATTACAAGAAAAGTATAATAAAGAACCAACACCAGAATTAAGCACATGTATATCACAATTAAAACAAGATATAGATAAGCTAGAAAATCCAGATAAATACAGATATAAGAAACCAACAAAGTCAACACCTAAAAAAAAGGTAGACAAATCAAAAAAATATCAGCAACAAAAGTCAAAAAATTACAAAAATAAAATGAAATTCAATAATACCAAACAAGAAAGAAAACAAAAACAACGCGAAAGAGAAGCAAAACAAAAACACCAAAAACAACAAAAACAACAATACCAAAAACAATACCAAAAACAACAACAATACCAAAAACAACAACAATACCAAAAACAACAACAATACCAAAAACAATACCAAAAACAACAACAACAACAACAAAAACCATATGAAATACCAATAGATTGTCCATCTGATATAAAATCATTAAATAAACATTACTGTGATAAACTTTATCGCAAAATAGCACTAAAATATCATCCGGATAAATGCAAATACGATAGTACTAAATGGATGAAATTAATAAATAATATCAGAGATTTTAAATTGAAACAACAATAAAAAACAACACATCCAACATAAACAACATACCAAACTATCATGAGCGATACTTATATTCATTACGACACAAGAGGTCATCATTATGACCCATACAACCGCGCTAATAATAGTCACTTTCAAGAACTACAACAAACCAATGCTATTTTAATGGATTGGTTAATTGGTTCAATGACAGTATTAATAGTAACATATACCTTAATATTATGTTATTATTTCAAAATATTACAAACCATTTGCAAGAGAGCATTGAGAAAACATGGTAAGATGATCACATTGGGAGAATTAAGTTCAAAACAATCACCACTGGAAACAGACACCACTCCCCTATCAAATCAAACAGAAGTGTAATTAAACTAATACGAATAAAATATATAAGAACACATCATATAAATTGAATTAATATTATTTTTAACATGAATAATATTAACACTAATATAAATATAAGATGTGCATTGAAACCAAATACGAATACATTTACTATACTATTATAAATACAAGTCAATTGGGTCCTGCTACACGTGAAGAATGGTTTAATGATGGATTTACTTGGAATGAAGCCATAAATTATGTCGAACATCTATTCAAAACTAGCCAAGATAAATCTGTAAATAATTATAGAGTTGACTATGCTCAATGGTGTGATGACATAGACTCCTGGATAAGTACTCAAGAAAGACATAAGTCCATTCCTATATTTGTTCAATATCAAGATAATCAACCAATTAAAACTATGGGCGAAGGTGAATTGTTCGTATTATATGAAGATAATTTGGATGATGAATATGAAGATGAAGAAGATGCTTACTCTACTGGTCCAGATGAAGATAATTATGATGGATTGGCTAGTGCTGATGGTCGTATATAATTAAATATCACAACACAACACAACACAACATAACAGTAATCTTTCAAATTGATTAAAAATTTAAACTAATATTTTTAATTATACCACCCATTATATATAATCAAAACACAATACAGAACAATACAATGTCTAAACATACACCAGAAGTAACCAATGACCAAACCAAATTAGATAAAATTACAGAGCAACTGTTATTATATAAGAGGCCATTTACATTGGAATTAAAACCAACAAACCCTCCGCGACTTAGAAGAATGCCTAGAGGTAATAGATGCCCTATAGATATGTGGCACCCACATACTAGATACATTATAGATCCCAAACGTTCCAAATATCCATATATATTATTTACAGCTACTCAACACAATAATCCTAGTAACACCACCGAAGCACATATATACCAAACACCTATAAAAACAAATTGGTGGATCAATATAGAAACCAATAAGGTATGTTATGATGCTTCCTCACTACTTCAAACTCATATAGAACGAGACCATATGAAAAACTTTATATTTGCTTTCACTGACACAAAAACAAATACCATATCCTATTTATAATATTCCATAATACATATACATCCCAAATACATATACATATACAATATAACAATCAAACATTATAAATACAAATAAATTTTTTTCTTATGTTTTTTGATGGTTTTCTTTTGCTTACCACTTTTTTTCTTATTATCTTTCTTTTTCTTATATTTTCTAGTATGTTTTAGTTTTTTCTTGCCACTTTTTTTCTTATGTTTTTTGATGGTTTTCTTTTTCTTACCACCAGAATATCTTCTTTTTTTTAAAGGACGTTCAGGTGATTTTGGTTTACGAACAGTAATTGGTGGCGTTGAAGTTCGTTTACCGATTGGATCTTTTACAAGAATAAAATATACAGCACGAACATTTTCTCTGGTTAAATAATCTTTAAATAAAGATGAAATAGAACGCACGTGAATACAATTATTATTATTGTTAATATCCATTTTTTCTTGTTCTTTATTTATTGTTTCTTGTTGCGGATCAATAATATATAAATTACCATTTATTTTACCCAATACAACACTATGTCCTGAGCCATCGTATCGATTGTAATTAAATATAGTATATTCACCATTCTTCATAATATCATCAACATTGTTTAAGAAGCCACTCATATATTCACAATTTTCCCGTATATATTTACCATTTGGATTATAAACAACTGAATCCATTACACATTTAACATTTTGTTTTTCTTGTGTAAACAGATGTATTTTATCATAAATAGTACCTATTATTTCTTCCAAAGTTGTAGACCTGCCTTTTATATTTAAAATATATGATTTAAACTTAACTTCTTCATCCGGTATTAAATAATCAAAGACACCTAAATAGCTCAATACATTTACAGTACAATCAGTGGCTTTTTCTTTTGGAAACGTTGGATCAAGACGTTTCCAATTTTGTAATTTACTAGGATTTATTTTCCATGTTTTTAATTTCCATCCATTCATAGTTACTACAATATATAATATAGTAATATATAGTATTATTTAACAACAAGAATAAACAAACAAACCAGAAAATAATATCATTATAATATAAAAACGATATCTTATTTTATAATGCCAAATAACAAAACCAAAAAAGCAAAACACACCACTAAAAAAGCAAAACACACCACCAAAAACGCAAAACACACCACCAAAAAGGCAAACAAAACCAAAAAAGATAGAAAGTGGACCGACACCACTTACCCATACCGTAAGATAAGTAAACAAGAAGCGATAGATGAATTTCTAAGACTAAGACGCCTAGCAGAAACAGAGATTAACCCACGTTCTCATATAGGCAATAGAACAGTAGACTGGGGAACAGAAAGAATGCGTAGAAAAACCAAATACAGAAACCGTTCCTTTGTGGAACTATGGAAAAACAAAAAAAAGCGAGATAAAGTGCTTCAGTTTGCCAAACGAATTCACAGAGATTATAAATATACGGTAGACCGATCACTAAGAAATGCCATCGACTTACAATGGGGAACTGTAAATACCATGCGTCCAGCATCAGCCATTCAAATGTATAAAAAATACAAGGCTACTTCGGTCTTAGACTTCACCGCTGGATGGGGAGCAAGAATGATAGCAGCAATGGCACTCGACATAGACTACATTGGAATAGACAGCAATCAATCCCTAAAACCTGGTTATGATAAAATCATAAAACTTTTAAAACCTTACACCAAAAGCAAGGTGACAATGGTCTGGAAAGAAGCACAAACCGTAGACATCTCCAAACTACCAAAATACGATTATGTATTTACGTCTCCTCCATATGAGTATTTAGAAGTGTATGAACATATGACGAACTATGAAAACAAAAACAACCAAATCAAACAACCATCCAGTTCTCAAAACATCAAACTAAACGACTCAGCAAAATTCTACGATGAATTCATAGTACCAACCATGAAATCAGCCTACAAACATCTGCCAAAAAACCGACATATGTGTATCAATATGCCAGATATGATGTATGAAAAAATAAAGAAACGATGGAAACCATCTACCTACAACGAAGAATACCAATTGGTCCGAAGACCAGGATCCAATTGGAACAAATCCCAACGCCGCGGCAAAGAACTAATCTTCTGCTGGAAAAAATAACACACTCCCTACCAACTCAACACAACACAACCCAATCCAACACCTATCAATCATCCAACCCACAAAACACAATCCTCTATATAATTAATTATATTTAGTGAATATTGCGTTCAAATTTAATCTAACTATAATTTATAATGTCTAACTTAAATCCTGAAAAAAGCCAAAACTCAAGATCATTATTTGATATGTTTAACACCAAACAAGAAGAAAAACAAGAAGAAAACCAAGAAGAAAAACAAGAAGAAAACCAAGAAGAAAACAAAGAAGAAAAACAAGAAGAAAAACAAGAAGAAAACCAAGAAGAAAAACAAGAAGAAAACCAAGAAGAAAACAAAGAAGAAAAACAAGAAGAAGAAAACAACGACATTATTGGAGGAAGAAAACGTGGCAAAAAAAAATCCAAAAAGAACCGTAAAAAATCCAAAAAGAACCACAAAAAGTCTAAGAAACACCACAAAAAATCCAAAAAGAACCGTAAAAAATCCAAGAAGCATCACAAAAAGTCCAAGAAACACCACAAAAAATCCAAGAAACACCACAAAAAAAGCAACAAAAAGCGCCGTTAAACACCCTCACATAACAAATAACATTACATCCATCACAAATAAATTAACCAAACAGTTTAAACAGATAAAATAAATAAAATTATATGATTACCGGTGATATAATTTTATCTTTTTTTAAATACACCATGTTGAACCAATTTCTTCAACGAGTTCAAAATAAAAAACTAGCAATGAACTCAACTGCTTTAATACAAGCAACCACAAGCTCATTTATATGGTTATATGGAACATCACGTCAATTACGAGTAAATACATCCGGTTATTTTTTATTTGACCTATTATATTTACTTACACAACGAGAAATAAACTTATTACATTCAACCTATTATTATCATCATTTGGCATCCATATACTACATGTCTCTCGATCCAAACAAATTCAATTGGTTCTACATAATGGGTGTAGGAGAAATATCTAATATACCAAACTACATAGTATATTATTATTTAAAAACACCCCCAAAAGCTCACAAAAAAATACAGCCTACGATACAGCCTACTGTATTAGAAAAAAAATTACATAATGACAAGTTAGAATTTTGGAAAACCGTTCAAAAATTTTGGTTTAGTGGAATAAGAGTAATCGTAGGAAGTTATTTAACATATAAAGAATTAAGTCAATCAAACCATATAAAAACATTATTACCAATAATACCATTATATTTTCTAGGAATAGCATGGTCATTGAATATGCACAAACCCACAACCAAATCACTTATTTAAACAAAGCATTATATTGTCTAATTCTACTATTATAAATCTGTAATATCTGCTGGCTCCAACCCCGTTCATCTTCCAAATTACCGAAATAATGTAAACAAAAACGATATATATCATTCCACCTAAGATATAAAATCTCTGGAGCAGTATGACAAACCTTATCTAATAATTTTTTAAACAAATGATCAAATTCAGGATCAGTTTCAACTACTTTTCTCATCATTTCGATGGTAGCTAATATGTGAAATCGTTTACCATCATCATTTCTAGGTATAAATTGTAAAACCTCTTTTCCACCATCTCCACTA